>JADMIO011605964.1_pt1 | contig 93623 bp, 82 predicted proteins | sample 8958161 | NCBI WGS metagenome assembly JADMIO01 (sample SAMN16585339, study PRJNA669376) | soil metagenome | isolation source: Crop rotation soil | place: USA: Cullars Rotation, Alabama | collected 2011
CGCGACAACTTGTCCACGTGGAATTCTAAGCTTAGGATCCCAATGTGCTGGAAAGTTCTTATGACTCCTTCATATTAAAAGCGCAATAAAGCTATGCTACTGTCTATACGTTTTCCTCACTTACTACTAACTACTCACCACTTACTTGCCCGAAAAAATAGTATAATTCTGGCTAGCACCTTTCTGGTTTCTTGCAGCATTTGTCCAAAAAGTCCTTTTATGCCCCAAATAACCCCAATCGATCCAATACAATCTTTTTTGCGCCCAAAGGATTCAAATAGGGAAGGCAGTATCCTGGTTTGATTTAATATTGCAAGGCACTTTTGCAGGAAATATAAACCTGTTACCTAAGCTTTTCTTTTTTTTCGCATCTCTCGTATGTTGTGCAATAATATACGAGTTCTCAAAGAGGAACATTTTGTGGTCTCTACAAAAAACAATACACTCAATTGATGCTATTGCATTTTACTGTAATTTCACGGCTCGAAAAAATGATGCTTGGCATACCGGGATTATGAGCGTAGCATTAGATAAGAAAAGCTACATTACTATTCTCCTGCTTGCCACCACAAAATCGTATTCGTAAATCTTAATTCATACATGATTTATGGCTGAAGTTATTTTAATGCCCCGTTTAAGTGATACTATGACTGAAGGCGTTATTGCAGCATGGCACAAAAATGTGGGTGACACCGTAAAAAAGGGCGACCTTCTTGCAGAGATTGAAACCGATAAGGCTACTATGGAGCTGGAAAGTTATCAGAATGGTACATTGCTGCATACCGGTGCCCAAAATGGTGAGAAACTACAGGTCAATGATCTGCTTGCTATAATTGGAAAGCAGGGAGAAGATGTGAGCGCATTGGTAGCACAGCATAAAGGTGGTGACCAGGCTCCCGAAACAAAAAAGGAGCAACCTGCAGAAGCTAAAAAAGAAGCGCCACAACCAGAGGCAGCAAAACAATCTGCTCCTGCTGCTCAACAGCCGGGTAAAGATTATGCTTCCATGGAAGAAGTGGTGTTGATGCCCCGTTTAAGTGATACTATGACTGAAGGCGTTATTGCAGCATGGCATAAGAATGTGGGTGATGCAGTGAAGAAAGGAGATATATTGGCTGATATTGAAACGGATAAAGCTACAATGGAACTGGAAAGTTATAAAGAAGGGAAACTGTTATACCAGGGTGCAAAAGCCGGAGATAAAATACAGGTGAATGATCTGCTCGCTATTATTGGCAAAGAAGGTTTTGATGTAGACGCTGCCGTAAAGGGCCTTCAATCCGGTGGCGGCACACCCGAAGCAAAAGCTGAAGCTCCGGCCGCACCTGCCGCTGCAGACAAGGCAAAAGATGCTGCACCCGCAGCAGCCGCCGCTCCTGCAGTTGAACAACAGGTAGTAAATGAAGGAAGGATATTTGTCTCACCCCTTGCCAAAAAGCTGGCAGAAGAGAAAAGCATTGACCTCAGGTATGTAAAAGGTACCGGCGATAATGGAAGGATCACAAAGTCTGATATAGAGAATTATACGCCTGCAGCTCAGCCACAAAAGGCCCAGCCTGCAGCCCAACCGGCACAACAAGCTGTTGCTGCCCCGGCCGGTCAGGTAAGTTTTGACGAGGTACCTGTTTCGCAGATGCGTAAAGTAATTGCAAAACGTCTGGCGGAAAGTAAATTTAGTGCCCCGCATTTCTACCTAACCATGACCATTGATATGGATGCTGTCGTTGCAGCACGCACCCGCATCAATGAATTAAGCAAAGTAAAGATCAGCTTTAATGATATTGTATTGAAGGCCGTAGCTGTTTCATTAAAGCAGCATCCCAAAGTAAACAGCAGTTGGTTGGGTGATAAAATTCGCATAAATCATCACGTAAACATTGGTGTGGCTGTAGCAGTGGAAGAAGGGTTGTTGGTGCCTGTAGTACGCTTTGCAGATACAAAACCATTAAGCCAGATTGCAGCAGAGGTAAAAGACTTTGCACAAAAAGCCAAAGATAAAAAACTGCAGCCCGCAGATTGGGAAGGAAGCACGTTTACTATTTCCAACCTTGGAATGTTTGGGATAGATGAGTTTACCGCCATTATTAATCCACCTGATGCATGTATACTTGCTGTAGGTGGTATTGCAAAAATACCGGTAGTGAAGAACGATCAAATCGTTCCCGGCAACGTGATGAAAGTAACCTTAAGCTGCGATCACCGTGTTGTGGATGGAGCAACAGGTTCCGCCTTCCTGCAAACGCTCAAAGGCCTGCTCGAAGAACCATTGCGCATGCTGGTATAAAAAGAATCCTCGTTAGTAAGTGATAAGTAAAGGCCTCTTATATAAGGGGCTTTTTTTATGGGTTTAAGGTTGTCAACAGGTCGTATTATTTAATAATGCTCTGTGAGGATTGCTTATCTCCATGAGCACATTTCATGCTTATTTATTGTTGCGACAGCAGCGTTCAATTTCAAACTTGCTTCAGCATACTTTATCTCTAAAACTATTCACCATTGTTTATTCATTATTCCCCTAAAGAATTTTGCAAGTTGTTCTGTAGTCACTCCCGGGCCCCTTGGTAGTCCCTTGATAGTCTCGTAATAGTTCCTTCATGGTCCCTTAATAGTAAAAGCGCAAAAAGCCTTATTTATAACCTATTCCACTCATTTACTTTTTTAAGCTTTAAACCTTTTGCTTTCTGCTCATTATTCATAATTCCTTGTTCCTTGTTCGATATTCTTCCCGGGCCCCGTGGTAGTCCCTTGATAGTCTCTTAATAGTTCCTTCATGGTCCCTTAATAGTAAAAGCGCAAAAAGCCCTATTTATAACCTATTCCACTCATTGACTTTTTTAAGTTTAAATCTTTTGCTTTCTGCTCATTATTCATAATTCCTTGTTCATTGTTCGATATTCTTTCCCGGGCTCTCCCTTCTCCCTCCCTATATACTCCCCGGTCTCCTCCCGGCCCCTTCCCGGGTAGTTGCCCAAAGAGCCCTAAATAGGATCAAAACGTGTCCAAATGATCCCAAATATGCCCAAATGTGCCCAAGTGGTCAAATCTGTATCTTCTTGTTTCATTTTGTGCCCAAACGATCCCAAATGTGCCCAAAAGGGAAACCAATATTTCAGACTGTCCTATTCTTGCAGTCAATTATTTATAAAAATGAATACAACAGCTTATCCCGAACTCATGTTAGTATATTATTTTTTCTGCGCCATAAACACGATTATTTTTGCCGGATTAAATTTATCGGTCACATCTAAAATGTCATGCATGAAAAATACTCCCTTTACAAATAAACATATTGCCCTTGGGGCTAAAATGGCAGAGTTCGCAGGCTATAACATGCCCATCAGTTATTCAGGCATCAATGATGAGCATGCTGCAGTCCGCAACAATGCCGGCGTTTTTGATGTAAGCCATATGGGTGAGTTTATTTTGAAGGGAGAAAATGCACTGGATCTTATCCAGCGCGTTACCAGTAATGATGCATCAAAACTTACAAACGGTAAGGCTCAATATTCCTGCCTGCCTAATAATGAAGGTGGTATAGTGGACGATTTATTGGTGTATTGTATTGAAGAAAACAAAGTGTATATGCTTGTGGTAAATGCCTCAAACATTGAAAAAGACTGGAACTGGATAAGCAGTCATAACACCAATAATGTGGAGATGCACAACATAAGCGATAAAACCTGCCTGCTCGCCATACAGGGGCCTAATGCCTGCAAAATATTGCAGCCCCTAACTGACCTGGATATCATGAACCTCAAGTATTATACGTTTGTAAAAGGCAAGTTTGCAGGGGTTGATAATGTGCTTATCAGTGCGACTGGCTATACAGGAGCAGGTGGTGTTGAAATCTATTTTTCCGCAGGGTCCGGGGGAGAAGATAAAAAAGATGATGATGCCGGTAAAATATGGGATGCCATTTTTGAAGCCGGAGCTGCTCAGAACATAAAGCCAATCGGCTTGGGTGCAAGGGATACGCTGCGGCTGGAGATGGGTTATTGTTTATATGGCAATGATATTGACGATACTACTTCCCCGCTTGAAGCAGGTCTTGGATGGATTACAAAATTCAATAAGCCTGCTGACTTTACAGCCAAAGCTATTTTAGAAAAGCAAAAAGCAGAAGGCATTAAAAGAAAATTGGTAGGTTTTGAAATGATCGAACGCGGCATACCACGTCATCACTATCAAATTGTAGATAAAGAGGGAAACAACATTGGTTATGTAACCAGTGGCACACAAGCTCCATCCCTCAATAAAGCGGTCGGCCTTGGGTATGTTTCAATGGAACATGCACCCCTTGATTCGGAAATATTTGTCAGTATTCGCAATAACCCTGTAAAAGCAAAAGTGGTGAAGTTTCCTTTCGTGTAACAGAATACCCTATCTTTTGCCAATTAATTTATTTCATTGAAGAGGATTGTTTTTACTGTTACCAACGACCTTGTTTATGATCAGCGCATGCATCGCATTTGCACTTCCCTTGCTGCGAATGATTTTGAAGTATTGCTTGTTGGCAGGAAATTGAATGCCTCTTTACAGGTAAAGCAGCAACCATTTCAACAGAAAAGATTGAGTTGTTTTTTTAACAATGGCTTTCTTTTCTATGCTGAATATAATTTCCGGTTATTCTTCTTTCTATTGTTCATCAGTGTTGATACTTATTGTGCCATCGACCTGGATACTATTTTGCCATGTTACTTTGCTTCAGTGTTTAGGAAAAGGAATAGAGTATACGATGCACATGAATTATTTACCGAACAGAAAGAAATTGTAACACGGCCGGCAATCCATAAATTTTGGCTAATGATTGAAAGGTTTGCAGTACCCAAATTTCCGAATGGGTATACGGTAAACCAGTTTATTGCAGATGAACTAATGCGCAGGTATAATGTAAATTATTCCGTAGTAAGAAATCTTCCGTTGTTATATAAATTACCTGTGGCACAAACTTCACCAGAGCAGTTTATTATTTATCAGGGGGCAGTAAACGAGGGAAGAAGCTTTGAAACATTAATCCCTGCCATGCAGCATGTAAATGCCACATTGAAGATATTTGGCAAAGGCAACTTTTTTGAGCAGGCACAGGAACTGGTAAACAGGTATTCCCTGCAACACAAAGTACAATTCATGGGGTATGTAATGCCGGATGATTTAAAGAAGATAACTCCTGCAGCAAGCATAGCAGTTACATTATTTGAACAAACAGGACTGAACCAATACTATTCCCTGAGTAATCGGTTCTTTGATTATATTATGGCACTCGTACCACAGGTATGTGTAAATTATCCTGAGTACAAAGCCGTTAATGACGAATTTGATATCGCTGTAATGGTTGAGGATACGAGAGTCGAAACTATCGCCGCTGCCTTAAACAAGTTGCTTATTAATAAAGAACTTCGTGAACATTTGCACTTAAACTGTGTTAAAGCTATACAGGTATTGAACTGGCAATGCGAAGAAAAGAAGTTGATTAAGTTTTACAAGTCTTTGTAATAGAATAATCGTTGGATAAACATTTACATATTATCAGCCTTGATGTTCCCTTTCCGGCAGATTATGGTGGCGTATATGATTTGTTTTATAAGCTCCCTGTTCTGCAGCAGCAGGGCGTAAAGATTCACCTGCATTGCTTTGATAAAGGCCGTGGTGAACAACCTGAATTAAACAACTACTGCGAAGAAGTACATTACTATAACCGAACAATCGGACTTAAGAACTATTCTTCTGGTCTTCCTTATATTGTTAGCAGCCGTAACAATGAAGATTTGGTAAACAAGCTTTTAAAAGATGATTATCCTATTTTTATGGAGGGTATTCATTGTACTTATCCTTTAATGGATGAACGCTTCAGCAACCGTAAGAAGTTTGTTCGTATTCATAATGTCGAACACCTCTATTACCGACAATTATTTTCCTGCTCATCTCATCCGCTAAAGAAGTTATATTATTTCCTGGAAAGCCGATCGTTAAAAAGATATGAGCAGCGGATAGTAAATAATGCTACAGCATTTTGGGCAGTTACTCCCCAGGATATGAAATATTACCATGATGAACTGCTATGCAATAGCATGGATTATTTGCCATTATTTTTACCACCCTGGAAAGTGGACTGTAAGCAAGGTATGGGCTGCTACTGCTTATATCATGGCAACCTTGAGGTTGAAGAAAATGAATACGCAGCATTATGGCTGCTGAAACATGTATTTAAACATGTCGACATCCCCTTTGTGATTTCAGGGAAGAATCCTTCGGCAACACTAACCAAGCATGCCCATGCTCAAGCCAATACCTGCCTGGTAGCCAACCCTACTGAAAAGGAACTACAGGATATGATTGCAAAGGCGCAGGTGCATATACTACCATCATTTAATAATACAGGGATTAAAATTAAGTTGCTTAATGCCTTATATAACGGGCGGCACTGTGTGGTTAATACTGCAATGGTAAAAGATACAGGACTGGAAGATTTTTGCCATATAGCAGAGGGAGAAAACGCTCTGGTTGAACGAATCACACAATTATACCACCAGCCATTTACCATTGAGGAAATTGAAGCAAGAAAAAAGTTCTTATATAGTCATTACAATAATGAAGCAAGTGCGGTGCAAATAATAAAACGGATCTGGGATTAAATAGCTGATAAGGAAATCAGTTACTTTTTTCAACCTGTTAATATGTACCAATTAATATATCAATCAATTAAACTTCGGCAACAGCACTGTCATAGACTTTACCTCTTTCTGTTTTAAGCATACGGGAAGGGTTTTTACTGATTACAATAAAATCATGCGTAGCCATAATTACTGCTGTGCCATAGTCTTTGCTTATCTGGAACAATAGCTGCATAATTTCATCACTCGTTTCGGGGTCAAGGTTGCCGGTAGGCTCATCAGCAAGAATGAGTTTGGGAGAGTTGAGTAAGGCCCTGGCAATATCAACACGCTGCTGCTCTCCGCCGCTCATTTCAAATGGCATTTTAAACCCTTTACTTTTGAGTCCCACTTTATCCAACACGTCATGTATCTTTTCTTCGATTAATTTTTCATCTTTCCACCCTGTTGCTTTTAGAACAAAGCGAAGATTTTCATGTACATTCCTATCGGTTAATAGTTGAAAATCCTGGAATACCACACCAAGGTTCCTGCGGAGGAATGGCACTTTCTTCCAGGTCATTTCTTTCAGATTAAAACCTGCAACTGTTCCTTCACCCTCTGTTAAAGTAAGTTCGCCGTATAAGGTTTTCAACAAACTGCTCTTGCCTGTGCCGGTCTTACCGACAAGGTATACAAACTCTCCCCGCCTAACAGTAAAATTAACATCCTGCAAAATAAGACTGCTTCCCTGGTATATATTGGCATTGCGAACTGATACTATTGGTTCCTGCATAACTGTAAAATGTTTTCAAATATAAAGGTAGTCTGTGAATTTTTTTTAGTCATTATTTTGTACCAGTCTTTAACCTTTTATATTAAACTTTTCCTGCACTGTACTCTTCTTTGTATTATTGATTAACATGGGTAAGAATACGATCATCAAAAAAAAGGAATAAATGAGGTGGCGAAATTAATGACCATTTAATCACCTATAATCATTTATTATATTTAAGGAAAAACTATACTATTTATTATTACTTATACCCTAATGTGCGCTTTTACCATGAAGGGACTATTAAGGGACCACGAAGAGACTACGGCTCATCTACGGCTGATCCCCCAATCAACTCTATAAAGTATTGCTATTGTTTCATTAATTATTTCTTCACAGGATTTTGCAAGTTGTTCTGTATTTACCAGGCATCTTGACGGATAGTCCATCAAAGCAAGTGAAATTGTTCAAAAGTGATCATAATTGAGCCCATTCGTTCCATTTTGTGCCCAAATGAGCCAAAGTGTGCCCAAACGGGAAACCAATATTTCAAACTGTTGTAAGCTTGCACTCAATTAATTCTTATTACAAACCAAGGATGGGATAAACTTATTTTATGGCACGACAGATTGGAACATATAAAATAACAGGTACAGTTGATGAGATCTGTTTTTACAAAATGAACGGGAAGTATTATGCGAGGCTAAAAAGCTCGCTTACAGGAAAGCGGGTAAAAAAAGACCCTGCTTTTGCGAATACAATGCGATATGCGGGGTTGCTTGCTGAGGCATCTAAGATTGCTTCTGCTATTTACAGACAGTTAGTACCAGAACAAAAAGAAAAAGGTTTATATAAGAGAATGACAGGGCAAGCGATGCGATTATTGAAAGAGAGCCATTGCCCTGAAATTGTGAAAGCCTTGATGGAGCGAAGTTATACGCCACCTATGGCAGTTTTGGAAAAAAAAGTAATCACAACGGATAAGACAGAGGTAAGAGATGCTTTTGCTGATATGATACTGGAAAAGATTTTTGGCGAAACAACTGTTTGGCTTAATACGGGTCAATATAGATTGATAGAAAATACTGCGCCATCGTAACGATTACGGGAACAGGAGGCCGCGGTTTGCAAATTGCTAAATTCTAACACAAAAGGATTGAAGTGTGGAAGTCTCACCAAAAATCTTGCATATTCACTTAACAAATAACGCATTTGTAAATAGCAGCAATTGAAAAACTTTATAAGAAAGAAGAATTGTATTTACGTAAGCCACTGCTACACCCCGCCAGCGGGGGATAAGCCGCTCAGTTTGCAATGCGATTAGTTTTTCAGCTTAGCTAGTATATGACATGAAGTGATCTGTAATAATGATATTCCGCGAGTTAAAATATGTGGAAGATACGGAAAACATGTATTTGGAGATAAATATCCTTCACAATCATTTAACTAAATAAATAGTTGTATAACTAAGAAATTAGTTTTAAGTTTGACTAAATTTTTAGTTGATGAAAAATCTTACTAAGGCAGAAGAGCAAATAATGCAGGCGCTTTGGAAAATTAAGAAGGGTTTTTTAAAGGATATTGTTGAAGCAATGCCGAATCCGAAACCACATTCCAACACTGTAGCCACTTTGCTAAAAATTCTAATTGACAAAAAGTTTGTGGGTACAGAAACGTATGGTCGCATGAATCTTTACGAGCCCGTTATAACTAAGGATGCATATTCAAAAAACACGCTTAACACATTAGTAAAAGGATATTTTGGCGGATCGTTTCCCAAAGCCGTTTCATTCCTGGTGGAAGAAAATAAGCTCACTGTTCAGGACCTCGAACTTTTATTGCAACAACTTAAAAAGAAATAGAATGCTGCAGATCATTGCTATTTATTTGCTTAAAACGATTATTGTTTCGGCCTTAATGTTAGCCTATTATTGGTTTGCACTGCGCAATAAGCGTTTTCATTATTATAATCGTTTTTATTTATTATCAGCGGTTGTATTAAGTATTGCGTTGCCATTGCTTAACCTTAACCTGTTTACGTTTAACAGCAACAGTGACAAAGCCATTAATATGTTCAACGTAATATATGCGGCAGGCGAGACAGAGTTCGATTTTTCCAACAAAAGAGCTTTGGTTGACTGGCAACAATTAGCTCTGTTATTTGCTGTTACCGTAACTGCAATATTATTGCTGGTACTAGCTTACAGAATTATTACCATTTACCGCATTAAGAAAAAATTTCCCGTAAGCAATATGCAGGAATTTGATTTTATTAACACCGATCTGCAGCAGGCGCCATTCTCCTTTCTTAAAAATATTTTTTGGCGCAAGGATATTTCACTGGAAGAAAATGCAGGCCGGCTGATACTGCAACATGAGCTTACCCATATTAAAGAAAAACATACCTGGGATAAATTGTTTATGCAGGCAGTAATAGCTGTGTTATGGGCTAATCCGTTATACAGGCTGATTCAAAAAGAACTCTATCTTATTCATGAGTTTATTGCGGATGACAAATCTGTTGCCGATAATGATACTGCCGCGTTTGCTACAATGCTGCTGCATGCCCAATATGGTAAATTCAATTTTGAGCCTGCGCAACCATTTTTCTACTCACCAATAAAAAGACGTTTAATTATGCTTACCACTTCAAAAGAACCACGTTTTAGTTATGTACGCCGTATAATGGCGCTGCCGTTGCTCGCCTGTGTTGTATTATTATTTGCCTTCCGGCTGCAAAAAGAAAGCAGCACTGATGTGACACACATTAAGGCAGGGACAACATTTAAACTCGTTGTTGATGCCGGTCATGGAGGTAAGGATAATGGCGCACTTGGAATTAATGGGCTAAAAGAAAAGGATATAGCACTTGCTATTTCAAAAAAGGTAAAGGCGCTATCAAGTGAATATGGAATTGAAGTAATTCTTACAAGGGACAACGATATATTTATGTCCCCTTCTGAAAAAGTAAATTTCACCAATACGAAAAAGGCTGATGCGTTTATTTCTATTCATGCCAGTGTAAATGATCCTAATAAGAATGAATATAAATCAGGAGCTGAAATATTTATTTCACCGGATAATACACATTTCCCTGAAAGCAAAATCCTGGGGTCTGCTCTTTTACAAAAATTAGGAACAGATTTTAAGATTAATACACCACTGATGATGCGCAAAGAGGGCATTTGGGTTTTAAAGGCGAATCCATATCCCGCTGCACTTATAGAATGCGGATATATTGATAATGCTGCTGATGCGAAGAACATGACAGACAATGTACAGATTGAAACAATGGCAAGAAATATTTTGCAGGGGGTTACTGCTTATGCCAATAACAGCAAAAGCCCCGTAGAACAATATGACATAAAGTTGCAGGATGCCAATGCTACAGATACCACAAAACCTAAGGAAAGCAAGCAAACCGCCAAAGCTGCAAATGCCCCTGAGATTCCTTCCAATGTAGTATATGTTTTGAATGGTGCAATAATAACAAAAGCTGATATGGATAAGCTCGATCCAAATAATATTAAAAGTGTAAACGTGCTAAAAGATGATGAATTCGCGAAAAGTATTTATGGTGTAAAGGGGGCGCAGGCTGCAGTTATTATTACGACCAAGGATTATCAGCCAAAAAACTCAATTGAGATAAATACATCTAATGCAAATGCGCCTCTTTATGTGGTTAACGGAAACATAATGAGAGCAGATGCGGTTCACAAAAGTATTCCTGCGGAAGATGTATTATCTATGACAGTATTAAAAGGAGAAGATGCCATAAAAAAATATGGCGATAAAGGGAAGAATGGTGTTATAGAATTGACCACAAAAAACAAAAATGTAAACGAGAATAACAATATTGAGACTTCGCCGGCAACAGTAAAAGATAGCACACAAACCAAATAGCAGAAAAGATAAACTTCCTGATAAAAGAAAAAGCTGTCTTCGATAAGACAGCTTTTTATATGATGAAAATATAGTTAACACTACCAGTGTCGTTTAGCCAGCCCGGATAAGTGTACATGTCTTTCGCTGCCCAAGGCGTTGCTAATGATGTGTGCGACGCAAGAAAAGCTTAATTTTTAACCTGGTGTTAAGTACATAAAATATATTATGCATTTACTGTTGCTGAGCTCAACACCTTTCTAATCGTTGCAACTATCTTCTCGCCTTTTTCTTTTATTTGTTCTTCAGTCCACAGCAAACCGATAGCAGTAGAAATACAACGGTTCATAATTTTATCACTTGCAGAAAAGTCAGTTGTTTGCAGTTTTACCAAAGCATCGTGCTGGAAAGGGTTTAATGAATTTAATGCAATAGCATTTTTCAGATGGTCCCATTTGCGGATGTAGTGCCAGTTGTTATCGTACCAGTAAAAATTGCCTGCTAAAATCCCCTGTGCTTTCAATTCTGCTACGACAGCTTTAGTAATTTCTTCGGTTGGCAAAAACCAGCTAAGGAAAGTACAACTGTCGCCACTTTCATCCGGTATGGAACGGTAAGATATTTCGGGGACCTGCTGTAAAATTGATTTCAACTGTGTATGATTTCTTCTTTGGATTGAAAGGAAATTATCCAGCTTTCTTATTTGAGCCAGCCCCACTGCTGCATGTAATTCACTGATACGGAAATTATAACCAATAAACGGATGCAGATCTGCGCCCCGGTCAACACCTTTATGATCATGCCCGTGATCGGTATAGCCATCACTCTTAGTAAAAATATTTTCCTCATTCGTCATAACCGCACCACCTTCTGCACAAGTGATTGTCTTTACAAAATCAAAGGAAAAAGTACCAGCATTGCCAATGGTGCCCAATGCTTTACCCTTGTAGGTAGCACCAATGCTTTGGCAAGCGTCTTCGAGCAAAGCAAGGTTATGCTCGGCGCAGATACTTTTCAAAGCATCAAGGTCGGCCATACTACCACACATGTGTACGGGCATAATGCATTTGGTGCGTTTGGTAACTGCATTACGAACAGCATCCGGGCTAAGTGTAAGTGTTTCATCAATATCCACCAATACAGGAATAGCACCCACACTAAGTACCGCTTCAAAACTTGCCACGAAGGTGAATGCGGGCATGATCACTTCATCACCATAGCCCACTCCCAAAGCACTCAAGGCAGTAGTTAGTGCCGCTGTGCCGCTGCTTGTAAGCTGTGCGTATTTACATCCAAATCTTTCAGTAATAGCTTTCTCCAATTCAAGTGCTTTCCAATGGCCTTTGCGTGGCCCATCAAAACCATACCGCATAAAGATGCCTGTCTCCAGCACATCGTTTACTTCTTTTCTTTCTTCGTCGCCAAAAAGTTCAAAACCAGGCATATAATAAAATTTATAGGTTAAAATTTTAATAATGGGCAAAGTTAGAGAAAGATGCCAGATGAATTATTGTTTCACTGCTCACTCCTACAAAAATGTTATTTGAAAGTCTGAGCGTAGCTAATTAATAAAAATGCCTGTCTGACTATTGACAGGCATTGATACATTTAATTAAATTCCCTGGTGACTTTCTTAGGTAGCAACGGCCAGGATACGGTATATGATTATTTAGCTTTCCAGGTATTGTTGGTTACATCATAATCAACGTAAATACCTGTTTTTAATGATATTGATTTTACTTTTTTCTTAGTGTTGATTGATATTGAAGTCTGCAACTGGTTATTAGCCCAAACAGCCGGTGTTTGATGAAATGTTTCTTTTGTGTTGTCATCATAGGCTACCTCCGCATCAAATGGTATCGGTAAACCGCCGATGTTTTCAACAGTACATTTATATCCTTTCTCGATGGCTGCAACATTTTGCAGAGAAATATCGATATAATTATTAGTGAAATACCAGTTCGCCCAGAACCAGTTAAGATCTTGTCCTGATAAATTATTAAATGAGTTGAAGAAATCCCAGGGGATAGGATGTTTGCCATTCCAGCGATCCATATATCCCTGCAGACATTTTTTAAACAATTCATCTCCTAACATGTCCTTCATGGCGAGGTAACCCAACGCAGGCTTACCATAAGCATTATTACCATACGATTGGTTGCGCAAAATATTTGAAGGAGTAATAATAGGTAAGTCTTCATCTGCGGAGGGGTCAAAAATCCAATCGTTTACGCGAAATCGTTTGAAGAAACTTTCCGCTCGTTCTTTACCGAGGTCGGCAACGCCTATTAAAAATTCAAGTGCAGTGGCCCATCCTTCATCCATAAAAGCATAACGGGTTTCATTAATGCCCATATAAAAGGGAAAATAAGTATGTGCAATTTCATGTTCAGCTACAAAACGTGTAAATATGGTGTCGCCTGTAGTGCCGTCGTTGATCATCATTGGATATTCCATGTCTGCGTAGCCCTGTACTATATTCATTACAGGGTATGGGTATGGTACACCGGGCCAGTTACGCGAAAACCAATTGAGCGAATGGCGGCCAAATTTTGTTGCATAATGAAAATCTTTTGCGGTGTCATTATAAGCAGATTGTATGCTTGCCCTGCGTTTGGTAGCCTCATCCACTACAACGCTAGAGGCATCCCAAACATAATGGTCGCTGATATTAAGCGCAATATCCGGAACATAATCTGCCTTCCACTTCCATGTATTAACGGCATTTTGTGCAGTAACATTTTTTGTGGTAAGGTCTTCTTTGGAGGCAATAGTTATTATCTCATCCGATTGCATAGATGATGCAAGGCGTTGTGCGTATTTTGGCTGCAATACTTCATTTGCGTTCTGCAAAACACCCGTTGACCAAACAATATAATTTTTGGGAACATTTACTGTGATGGTGTAGTTATTGAAATCATTGTAGAACTCCTGCTGGTCAGTAAAGTCAAACCTGTCCCAACCATTGTAATCATCATACACTGCAACGCGAGGATAAAAATATGCGAGGTAATACGTGGTTGAATCAATCATTCCCTCCCGGTTGCTTTGAAGCGATATTTCATAATGCCAGGTAAAAGAAAGTTTTACAGAGTCGTGTGGTAGCAGTGGCTGGGGCAATACTACATCCTGCACTGTTGCATTAAAGCCCTGACCAAGCCATTCCTGTTCCGTGCTGTTTACGCTGAATGCATCAATTTGTATACCATCGGTTAAATAATCCTGACCCACATCATTGTACCTGGTTGCTCCCGGTTTGTGTATATTAAGAAACATTTTAATTGCCAGCTCTTTTAAAGTATCCGGGCTGTTATTTATATAGATAATATGTTCCTCCCCCTTAACAGTTCGGTTGGGTGGCATGGCAGTGAGGGTTATATCATATCGACCAAAGTTTTGCCAATAATTTTTTCCAGGTTTACCGTCTGGTGACCTAGTATTTTTTTTAAACGCCTGCTTCACATCACGGGGCATATATAAAGTCTGGGCCCGGACAAACATAGAACTACAAATTGCAAATAGTGCAGTTAAAAGAATTTTCTGCATAGCATTATTTATTCCGAAAAGGTAGAAATAAAACAACCCGCTCTACTGTGATGTTTGATAAAAGGCAAAATGGGTACGCGTGTAGTAATTTCAGAGTTTTGTGCAGATTAAAGACCGCTTATTTCAATTATCATGTCATCGTTGCCGCCATTACTTGTGCATATATATACTTTACCATCCGGAGAAATACAGAGGTCACGCAATCTTCCCCACTTATTCTGGAAGAAATTTTTCGCTGCTATAATAGATTTGCCGTCACTGCTTAATTTCAACTGTATAATGCTGCTGTTTTTAAGTGTCATCATCAATAATGAATTTTTCCATTCCGGTATACGGTCATTGTTATAAAAATCTAATCCACAAACAGCAAGTGTAGAATTCCCACTACTCCATATTGGCTCTTTTACATTATTGGCAGTGCAGAACTTTTGTTCATTACGTTCATTGCATGGACCATTTACTTCCGGCCAGCCGTAGTTGCGTCCCTTTTCAATAATGTTCACCTCATCTTCAACAGAAGGACCATGTTCAGAGCCATACATAATATTATTTGCCACCACCAGTCCCTGCTGGTTACGATGACCATAGCTCCATACAGGATTATTGGGAAAAGGATTATCTGCCGGAATACTTCCATCAAGATTAATACGCAACGTTTTACCGTTAAGTGTAGTGATTGGTTGTGACAGCTCATCATTAAATGCATCGCCCGTAGTCATAAATATTTTGGAGTTTGCTTCATTGCTTATCCATAACCTGGAGCCATTATGATTGGTGCTGCCGACAATACCATCGAGCAATACAACAGGATCGGTTAATGTTTTCCCGCTGTAAGTATAACGCACTAATTTTTCCAGGTGCCTGCCTTTTTTGCTATAGTTGTATGCAACATATAAAAGGCCATTCGTATTGAAGTTGGGATGAAGGGCCATTCCCAGCAAACCACCTTCATTTCTTGCTTCTACTTCCTGTATAGTGAAGGAAAAATCTATTGCACCTGTTGTTGGGTTTAAGCGGCTTATTTTGCCATCTCTTTCAGTCAGCCATATATGCCCATCTTTACTCCATATAATTTCCCATGGATAGTCAAGACCTTCTTTTACAATACGGGTCTTTGCTGCATTCTTATTATTCCTAACCTGCGACGTGTCATTAATACATGCCGTGCAGGAATAAGAAATGAATAAGGCTATGACAAGAGTACCCGTTTTCATAATGATGGGATAGCAAAATTTATATTGTCATTTGAAGTTATCAAGGAATCTTCATATACAATGATGCTTATGACAAAAGGCTAGTAATACGTGACAAGTAAATGAGTCTGCCATTAAAAAAAGCATTCACAGCGATGTGCTATTTAAAAATTGCTTCGTCGGCTTTTCACAAAGCTTCGGGTCGCTCTCCGCAATGACGGTTTTGTCGACTTTTTTGTAGTCAGCGTGTCCCTTTTCACGCTTATATGATTTACCTGCCATTTATAAATCGGGCAGTATTTGACAAGCCCGCAATAGGTTAAGCAGTTAATTTTAGCAACATTATTACATCATCAATCAAAAGAATGAAACAACTTATTTACCTAATCAACATAATGCTCTTTTGTGTTTTACTCTCGTTACAAGCTGCTGCTCAATCAGGTGATGATATGTTCCGCGGAATTCCTTCTCATAATAAAAATGATAAAGGCGCTGATGATAAAATCTTTAACAGTATTGCCTGGCAATTTAAAACAGGTGCCAGCGTACGTTCTACCGCGATTGTAACAAATGGCCTCGTGATCTTTGGAAGCAATGATGGTCACCTTTACGCTTTAAATAAAACCACGGGTACACTTCAATGGAAGTATAATTGCGGTAGTGCTGTAACATCTTCGCCTGCTTACTCTAACGGATTGGTGTATATCATTAGTGAGGAGCAAGAATTGTTTGCCTTGCAGGTATCTACCGGGAAAGTAACATGGAATAAGAAAATTGGCGAAAACAAGCCTTATGATTGGGGTTTTGATTATTATTATCCATCACCCGTTATACATGGAGATACACTTATCGTGGCTTCAGCCGATGGGAAAATATTATCACTTGATAAAAAGGATGGAAAAGTTTCGTGGAGTTTCACTGCAAAACATTTTATACGAGCAACACCGGGGCTTTTGGATGGATGGATCTATTGTGGCGATATTAACGGAGATATGTATGCCCTGGATTCAAAAACGGGTACACAAAAATGGATGTTCCAAACTTACGGATCAAAACTTAATAATGACACCATCGGGTTTGACCGTAAAGCTATCATCAGCTCTGCTGCTGTTGAAAATGATGTGGTGTTATTTGGCAGCCGTGATGGTTTTTTATATTGTGTTAACCGTTTTACCGGCGAAGAACGCTGGCGTTTCGATCATAATGTATCCTGGGTAATTTCATCTCCTTCTATTATAAATAATCGTGTTATTACCGGTACATCGGACGGGCATTTTGTTCAATCGGTGGATATAACTACCGGGAAGGAAATCTGGCGTACTTATGGCACTGCACCATTATGGGCATCCCCATTGGTAGTGGGCAACCATGTCTACATTGGCGGAAATGAAGGCGTATTATATTGTCTTGATGTAACTAATGGCACTAAAGCAGCGCATCCGCTGGTAATAAACTCAAAGATATTTTCTTCAACGGTGGTTGATGATTCTCTCATGTACGTGGGTGCCGATGATGGTATTTTATATTGCCTGAGGGAAAGACCTATTAATAAAAAGCCCTTTAACCGTTATGTATATTGGACCCAAAAGGGCGCTTTTAATTTCAGGAATGGAACAGACGCATTAGCAAAAGAGTTTCTCAACCGCAAAGGTTATACAGTGATCGATAAGGCTAAATTATTGTCTCTTGTTTCAGAGAATAAAAATAAAGGCAGCGGTAATGTTATTGTATTACTCTCATTGCCGTTACCACAAGAGTTTTTAAAGACAGATTCTGTAAATGTGCTGCATGATTTTTTACAGTCAGGAGGCATAGCGGTTGACCTTGGCAATAATCCCCTAGTGTTTAATCTTGACAGTGCAGGCAATTTTAACGGGTTTGATTTTAAGCGTTGCAACAGTATCATTGGCATTCCTTATCCTGAAAATGATTTACGCAGTTATGGAGGTATTTTTTCGGCGACAGCTACTCCCGAAGGCAAGGCAGTGGGTATTAAAGACAGTTGGACCGCAGTTAGCCCAGTTGAGAAAAGTTGGGTTGATGTTGTGTTAGGTGTTGATGAAAAAGACCGTGCCTCAGCCTGGATAAAAAAAGTTGGTAATGGGTATTTTCTGCAGTTGTGGATAGATCAGCAGTTTCCTGAAGATTACCGGTTTGTGGATGAAGTGATCATGAATTTGGAAAGGCGGTAAGGAGATACTGTTCATTCATCTTATTGCTTTTCTTTAATTTTATTATATGAGTGATGAACTAAAGAAATACCGTTTGGATAAAACAGCCTTTCGTGCAATGACGGTGGAAGAGGCGGATGAGCATGGCCTTTACTGGAGAAACAAATCACACAAGGAAAGGCTAGAAGCTGCCTGTTATCTCATCAATCAATTCTATGATACCACACCCCAAACACCACTTGACAAAACTGTTTTTAGCAAACGCAAACACAAATATGGCTAGTATCTAATTCATTTCAATCCTGAAATAATCAATCATACCTTCTTTATCTCGTTCGTATATATTTCATTCTGCCTGTAACGTCCCAGGAGCTTTCACTTTGAGGCATACGCATACTTTCGATCATAAACTCATCTTTGGAGATTACTGTATATACAACCCTTAGTTTTACGGTTGATTTATTAGGATATACCCAGAGCCTGTCGAAAATAAATGTATTGCCCTGCTGCTCCCCATCAAAATCCACAAAAAGGCCATGTTCAGAATCGGCGAATATGCGTTGGTATTTTTGTGTAAGGTTATTAACTGCGAATAATGTTTTGGCAAGAAATGGTTTGCCCTGTCTTGTACCGGTGAAGTTTTCTTCCAAAATACTTGTTCCCAAAGTTTTTATGATAACTGATTTGCCGGTGCTTGTATCCCATGGGCCCTGTGCAGAAAGCCTGGCCTCTACGGTAACGGTCCAGCTACCGGTTAAAGGGTCGAGTTGCTGTAGTTTATTCTTTGCTTCATTTGCATCCTGCGCAAGGGAATATGTGCTGATGAGTAAAATCACAGATAACAAGTAAAACCCTTTTTTCATAAATGTCTTTTTGTTCTTGTATAAATTGATACAAAGATGAAACACATAATGATTGAACAGATTATGTATTTTTAGCTGCTCATGGGAATAGTAAGTCTATTTTAGACGATAGAGCGAATTGTAGTAAGCAATATAAAATCACTCCATATGAATAAATTGTTTCTTTTCTCAGGCATATACCTGCTTCTGTCTTTTAGTTTAAAGGAAAACAAACAAACAACAACGGCAAAAGGTATTCCCTATGATTCGCTAACTATCGATTCCAAAAAGATAATTGTATATACTACTGCAGAGAATACCAACCTGCGCATTACCGCCACTGATACTTTACATTTTACTGATTTTGGCCAACCACTTGAAACACAGCCCTGCATATTTACAGATCCTTCTAAAATGTTTCAGCCGTGTCTTGGGATAGGAGGCGCATTGACAGATGCCTCTGCTGAAACATTTGCTAAGCTACCCAAAGAAAAGCAACAGGAAATACTACAGAAGTATTTTAGTCCTGAGAAAGGTATTGGATACACGTTAGCAAGAACCAATATTCACAGTTGTGATTTTTCCAGTGGCAGCTATACTTATATAAATGACAATGATAGTGCTTTAACAACATTTAGTGTAGCACATGATGAACAATACCGTATACCATTCATCAAACAAGCTACGGCCGTTGCCGGTGGCAGACTTACCCTATTTGCGAGCCCATGGAGCCCGCCGGGATGGATGAAGGATAATAATGATATACTACATGGAGGGAAGCTAAAACCCCAATATTATCAAAGCTGGGCAAATTATTATGTACAATTTATTAAAGCATATCAAGCTGAAGGGATACCTATTTGGGGCATAAGTGTACAGAATGAGCCAATGGCAAAACAAACCTGGGAGTCTTGCATTTATACAGCAGAAGAAGAAAGAGACTTTATTAAAAACTACCTTGGCCCAACGATGACAAAGGCCGGGATGAGTGACAAAAAAATTATTGCATGGGATCATAACCGTGACCTTATTTACCAGCGCGCCAATACCATACTTAGCGATCCGGCAGCAGCCAAATATGTTTGGGGCATAGGGTTTCACTGGTATGAAGACTGGACAGGAGGCGGAAAGCTATTCGATAATGTAAACCGAGTGGAAGAGGCATTTCCCAATACCAACCTCATTTTTACAGAAGGCTGTGCAGAGAGTTATAAACCGGCACAAATTAATGACTGGAAATGGGGCGAAGTATATGGCCGTTCTATGATCAATGACTTCAATAACGGTACTACAGGCTGGTGCGACTGGAACATTTTACTTGATGAGCAGGGTGGCCCGAACCATGTAGGTAATTTTTGCTTTGCGCCGGTGCATGCCGATACTAAAACAGGAAAGATAACTTATCTCAGTTCATTTTATTATATCGGACATTTCTCCAAATTTATCAGGCCGGGGGCAAGAAGAATAATTAGTTCCTCGAGCAGGGGTCAATTACTCACTACCGCTTTTCTTAATCTTGATGGAAGTCTTGTGGCCGTTGTAATGAATCAAAGTGCCGAAAAAATGCCCTACCGTTTATGGATCAATGGCAAAGCTGCAGAGGTAACGAGCCTGCCGCATTCTATTCAAACACTAGTAGTGGAATAGGAAATAGAAGTGTATTGAGTTAAATATCGCAAGTCCCATTAATTAACATCAATCTACATTTAGAAAAGTCGTGCGGTGCGTTTAGTTTGGTTTTTTGTAAAAATCAGTTTTTTCAGGTTTAAGCGGTTGATTTCCTAAAATTATATCAGCCGCTTTTTCTGCGATCATCATGATTGGAGCATACAGATTACCATTCGTTATATACGGCATTACACTTCCATCTACTATCCTTAAACCTTCAAGGCCATGTACCCGCAAGGTTAGTGGATCTACCACAGACATGTTATCCGTACCCATGCGACAAGTGCAGGATGGATGCAAGGCAGTTTCTGAATCACGCCTGACCCAAGCCAGTATTTGCTCATCGGTATCAACGGCAGGTCCAGGTGAAATTTCCCCACCATTAAATTCATCCATAGCTGGCTGATTCAGGATTTTTCGGGCACAGCGGATGGCTTCCACCCACTCCCTCCGATCCTGATCTGTAGAAAGATAATTAAACCGAATGGCTGGTTTTTCCTTTGGATCTGATGACTTAATTAGTACAGATCCACGGGCATCAGAATTCATTGGGCCCACATGGACCTGGTAGCCATGACCCCCTGATGGAGAACTACCATCATATCGTATCGCTACAGGCAAAAAATGAAACTGAAGGTTAGGGTAAGCAACCGTTTCATTACTTCTAATAAACCCTCCTCCCTCAAAGTGATTAGTTGCAGCAGGTCCTTTATGAAAGAGCACCCACTGAAAGCCCACCCAGGGTTTGTTATACCATTTCAATGCCGGCCATACACTCACTGGCTTTTTGCAGGCATATTGGATGTATACCTCCAGGTGATCCTGTAAATTTTGCCCCACACCAGGAAGGCCGTGTAGCACCTCAACCCCTGCCGATTTCAACATTTCAGGATTTCCTATTCCTGACAGCTGAAGAACCTGGGGAGAATTAATAGCACCTCCACAACAAATAACCTCACCTGCTGCAACCCTGCGCAAACTATTTCCTTTCAAAAATTCTACCCCGGTTGCCCGCTTGCCCGAGAAAAGAATTTTGGTGGTGAGCGCACCACAGATCACTTCGAGATTTTTTCGTTTCCCCAGGACCGGGTGCAAATATGCATCTGAGGCGGACCAGCGCCTTCCATTTTTGATGTTGCGATCGAACATTCCAAAACCTTCTTGTTGAAATCCATTGACATCTTCTGTGAGCGGATAGCCTGCTTGCCTGGCCGCATCAAAAAATGCTTTAAACAAGGGGTTGGTCGCAGGCCCGGTCTCAAGGTGCAAAGGACCAGTACCACCACGCAAAGAATTTGCTCCGGCGGTCCTATTTTCAGACTTTTTAAAATAAGGGAGGCAATGGGCATAATCCCATGATTCCATTCCCGGATCCTTTGCCCACTTTTCATAGTCCAATGGATTACCACGAATAAAAATCATTCCGTTAATGGAACTGGAACCTCCTAACACTTTTCCACGGGCATGATACACCCGCCGGTTATTCATGAATGGCTCAGGCTCCGATTGGTATTGCCAATCATAAAATCTACTACCAATCGGATAGGTAAGAGCAGCCGGCATATGAATAAAAATATCCCACCAGGCATCTCTTCTTCCAGCTTCAATCACCAACACTTTATGGTCCGGATTTTCACTCAGTCGGTTTGCCAATACACAGCCGGCAGACCCGCCTCCAATAATGATTGTGTCAAAAACTTTATCCATCTTAATAAGGGGATTCGACGTTTCCTAATTCTACATAAACACTTTTTAGCTGGGTATAATGTTGAATAGCAGCAAGGCTATTCTCCCTTCCCTGCCCTGATTGTTTATATCCACCAAAAGGAAGTTCAATAGGGGTTATGTTATAATTATTAATCCAGCAGGTACCTGCCTGTAATTGATGAATGACCCGGTGGCCGCGTTTTATATCATTTGTAAATACTCCTGCCGATAGTCCAAATGAGGTGTTATTAGCCCTTTCGATCACCTCTTCTTCTGTGTCAAACTTGAGTATAGAGAGCACTGGACCAAAAATCTCTTCTTTGCAAATATCCATTGAATCATTGCAATTCGTAAAAATTGCCGGAGTCATGAAATTGCCGGAAGTAATATTGCGTCCTTTGAAATCTGTTTCAGGTATGTATCCTCCAGTCAATAATGTTGCACCTGAAGATTTCCCTGAATCGATAAACCTGATTACTTTTTCCATGTGTGCCTTACTGATTAATGCGCCCATCTGGGTATCAGGATCCGTTGGATCTCCCAACCTTATTTTTTCAGTCCGTTCCTTTAGCTTCATCAAAAAGGAATCAAAAATCTGATGATGCACAAATACCCGTGTACCATTCGAACAAACTTCACCCTGCGTATAAAAATTTGCCAGCAAGGTTGCTGATACAGCATTATGTATATCTGCATCTTCGAAAATAATCAGAGGAGATTTTCCACCCAATTCAAGTGTGACCTTTTTCAGTTGGGATGCGGCAGCAGTTAAGATTTTTTTACCTGTTGGAACTGAACCTGTCAATGAAATTTTTGCTATACGCGGATGATCTACTAACATAGCTCCAACCCTACCGTCACCCTGAACTACGTTAAATAAACCAGGTGGAGCTCCGGCTTCCATAAATGCGTTAGCTAATTCAAGTGCAGTTGCAGGGGTGAGTTCGGATGGTTTAAATATCATTGAGTTGCCGCAAGCCAATGCTGGTGCGGCTTTCCATGCAGCAACCTGGATCGGGTAATTCCATGCACCAATTCCTGCACAAATACCTAAAGGTTCTCGACGCGTATATCCAAAGGCGTTTTTCAAATCAAAAAACTCACCATGGATACCTGCAGCCATTCCTCCAAAATACTCAAGAGCATCTGCAGCCGAAGTAATATCTACAGCCAGCGATTCCGAAATGGGTTTTCCAACATCGTGGGTTTCTAATAAAGCAATTTTCTCCAACCTAGATCTTAATATATCTGCAGCCTTTAATAAAACTCGACCACGTTCTGCCCCGGTTTTGGTACGCCAAATATGAAAGGCCTTTTCTGATGAATCTACAGCTGCTTCAATATCCTGTTCGTTAGACTGGCAAACTTCTCCTAATGGAATATTATTAGCCGGATTATAGTTTATCCAGGATTCATCGCCTGAACTTTTAGTTAATGCGCCATCTATAAATTGGGTGTACATCATATTTCTTTTAAAGAAATTCTTTCTCGTTTAATCAACTTAAGATAATAAATGCATACGCCAACGCAAATCAAACCAGCTGTATAAATCCATGCTGCATACTGGTTATACCATTCCACACCATATGTGGCAGTCCGGGGCCATGACACATTAATAACCATAAAAGTACTCCAAACCAGGGCCAGAATATTAACTGGCAATCCCCATTTGCCTAAACTAAATCTGGCCTGCGTATCTACTTCATGCCGGACCGATTTAAACCTGTTTTTCAGTTGAACCGCAACCACTATCCAGTAGGCCAGGTTAGCCCAAAGTATGGCGATTGAGGTTACCAACTCAAATACTTTTGGAAATTGAAGGTTCATAGCCAAAATAATTATGGCTCCCAATCCACAAAGCAGGGTAGATAACACAGGAGTGTGGGTTTTTGAGGAAACTTCCGATAACGATTTACTAAAGGGCAGGCACCCATCACGCCCCATGGCGAACATTAATCTTACTGCTCCGGAGTGAACTGCAAGGGTGCACACAATGATGGCAAAAATAACAATACAAAGAAAAAGGCTGCCCATAGTTTCACCCAGAACTGATTTCACCAACATAGGCAATCCCCCGCGTATACTTCCTAAATCTGGATTACCCAAATCTGGCGCTGCCATCAAAGCAAAAAGTAATACCAGTAATCCAGCAAATCCAGCGGCAAGAAGAGCCTGTAAGATAGCACGTGGAGCCTTTTTACGGGGATCATGCGTTTCTTCAGCAAGTGTTCCGGCAGTATCGAATCCATAAAGAACATAAGAGGCTGTCAAGGCAGTAGCTGCCATTAAAATTGCGACATCAGGAAAAGATTTGAACCCAGATCCGGTATAGTTAATGTGAACGACAGCTTCGATAGGTGATCTTACTCTATTTAAGAAGAGAAGAACTACCAGGATTATGATTCCGATCAATTCGGCAAAGACACCAATATTATTTATCAAGGCCAATAGCTTTATACCTCTGGCATTGACTATGGTACTTATAACAATTAGAATAGAACCCAGCAAAATGGCGTTCATAGCAACCGATTTCGGGTCAGTTGAGGCACCAATTACCTGGAAGGAACTTGAAATCTGGGGCAGGCTAACCTGGAGTGCCATGGCCACAGCACCAATTGTGGTAATAAGGCAAGCCAGGTAAATCCAGCCTGTCATCCATCCAACGAAAGGGTTTCCAGTAAACTTAGCCCATTGATAAACCCCGCCAGACAACGGAAACCTGGAAGCCAGTTCTGCAAAACAGAGCGCCACCAGCAATTGACCCGCCAATACAAATGGCCAAGTCCAGAAAAATCCGGGCCCGGCAACCCCATAACCCAAATGAAACATCTGAAAAAGACCAGTAAGAATAGAAATGTAAGAAAAGCCTGCAGCAAAACTTGAGAAGCTACCCAAAGAACGCTTTAATTCCTGACGATAACCAAAACTGGCAAGATCGTTTTTGTCAGTAACTGGAGAATCCTTCATATTTGATTACAGGTTATTGGTCTTACTTAATTAATAAAATCTAATGAACAGGGTGCGCCTGTTTTAAATTTTTCCAAGTCCACCCCGATTTTTAGTCTTCGCTCCAATGGAATATTGAATAGCAAACTTACCTTTATGTTTTAATTTAGTTGTTGCATCTGCGTCCAAATTATAAAAAATATCCCCATGTCCTTAGCCGGAATTGACACAAACTTCACTCTACCTCCGCGCTTTTATACAAGCACCGAAATTTTCAAGGAGGAGCTTGAGCGGATTTTCTACAGTCGATGGATCTATGTGGCTTGTGAGGCCGACATTCCGAAACCTGGCGATTATGTTGCTTTAAAAATAGGAACGCGGTCCTTTTTCCTGCAACGGACGGAGCGCGGAGCGGTACGGGGATTTTACAATGTATGCCGGCACCGCGGCCATGAACTTGTCGCGGGGGAGAAAGGGAACTGCCAGCGGCGGCTCATCTGCCCCTACCACAACTGGACTTACAATCTTGACGGAAATCTCCTGCATGCCCGCGGTATGAGTTCCGACTTTCCCAAGGAAGATTTCGGACTGAATCCAATAGAGGTCGCCGTGATCGGTGGTCTTATTTATGTTTGCCTTAGAACGCCAGCACCCACTGATATCGAAGAGGTGCGCACCAGGCTTACTCCATATCTCGCTCCATACGAATTGCCTAAGACCAAAATAGCCTGCCAGAAAGATATTATAGAAGCCTGCAACTGGAAACTGGTCATAGAAAATAACAGGGAGTGCCTGCATTGTTCCAGCAATCATCCTGAACTACTGGTACCGCTTTACAGCTCAGGGTTTGGCAAGGGTCTCGACAAGGATAATATCCAGCCTTCAGAGAAACGCTTTCAGGAAGCGCTCCAGGAAAAGGAAAGAGAGTGGGAAAGCCTCGACCTTCTTTACGAATTGATAGAGTTCCCTGATGGACTGTGGTTCCGCACGGTTCGATTACCACTGGCTAACCAATGCATATCCCATACACTGAAGCCTGAGCATGCCTGCAAAAAGCTGCTCGGCAATTTCAAGCGGCCGGAGGGAAGCGGACTTTCTTTGTGGACCCATCCGAATTCGTGGAACCACTTTTTGAGCGACCACATCGTCACCTTCGCGGTCTTCCCTCTTTCGGTCGACCGAACGCTTGTGCGGACCAAGTGGCTCGTCGCCGCCGACGCAGTTGAAGGTGTTGACTATGATCTTGACAACCTGACCAAGGTTTGGAGCCAGACTAATGCACAGGATCAAAGCCTGGCAGAAGGTGCTTACCGCGGCATTTGCTCCGGAGGCTACATACCGGGCCCACTGGCCGACGAGGAGTACCTCGTTAAGCAGTTTCTTTCCTGGTACAGCGATCAACTCACTGAAACCCCTGTGCATTGATGCCAAAGATTGTAATTATAGGAGCCGGTATCGTTGGTTGTTCATTGGCCGACGAACTTACCGAACGTGGGTATTGCGATGTAATCGTCATTGAAAAAGGTAAGCTGTGGAATCCCGGGGGCTCAACATCACATGCGCCTGGCGTTGTTTTCCAGACCAATGGATCACGTACCATGGCACAGTTTGCCCGCCAGACAGTTGAAAAACTTCATGGCCTTCGCCATAACGGCGAGACCTGTTTCCTCAAAGTGGGTAGCCTGGAAATCGCAACGACACCTGAACGCCTGGCCGATCTTCACCGAAGGGCTGGATTAGCTATGTCCGCCGGAATTAATGCTCGTGTAATATCTCCTGAGGAAGCATTAAAATTACATCCGCTGCTGGTTCATGATAAATTACTGGGTGCACTTTATGTGCCCGACGATGGAATCGCCCGGGCGAAACTGGGTGACCAAGTGATGGGTGAACGGTCGATAAGCCGCGGTGCACAATTCATTGCAGATTGCGAGGTCCTTGCCATCGATCAAAGCGACGGTCGCGTCACCGGTGTTCAAACGACAAAGGGATCATTCCCGGCAGATATCGTTGTTTCCTGCGCTGGAATATGGGGACCGAAAATTGGAGCAATGGTTGGCATGTCGAAAGCGATACAGCCGTTGGCACATCAGCTTTGCTATACGACGCCAATTCCGGAACTGGCTTTATATAAAAGTGAAGCTGAATTGCCCGTGCTCCGTCACCAGGGTTCTGATCTTTATTTCAAACAGAGAGGACAGAGTCTTGCGGTTGGCTGGTATGGACACCGGCCACTTCCTGTGAGGGCTAAGGATATACTCCCCTGCGAACTCGCTGAAGTAATGCCGAGCCAGATGCCTTTCACTCCCGGGGAGTGGAAAGGTGCCATGGAACGTGCGACCGAAGTCATTCCCGCACTAAAAGGCAGCGAGATTGTTGAATCGATGAACGGTCTGTTCTCCTTCACCGTCGATAACTTTCCCCTGATGGGTGAATGGTCAGGGTTGAAAGGCTTTTGGGTTGCTGAGGCAGTATGGATCACCCATGCATGTGGTGTGGCGCGGGCAATCGCCGAGTGGATCGTTAATGGCCATCCTGCACTGGCTGTGCATGAATGCGATGTCAACCGATTTGAGACCCACCAATTGGGGTCACTACATATTGAAGAACGAGGTGCCCAGAACTATGTCGAGGTGTACGACCTGTTGCATCCGCTGCAGCCTATGGAGTCGCCACGTCCCATCCGCACCACTGGTTTCTATCAGCGTCAGCAGGAACTTGGTGGCTTCTTTCTCGAAGCTTCCGGCTATGAGCGGCCGCAATGGTACGAAGCTAACGCTCGCCTACTCGCCAACTACAATTGTCCGCCGCGGGATGAATGGAGTTCAAAATTCTGGTCACCGATCATCGGTGCTGAGGCCTCCGCAGCCAGGGAGGGCGTCGGCCTGTTTGATATAACAACTCTGAAACGGATTGAGATTATCGGCAAAGGGGCATTGGAATTTCTCGAACGTTTGACAACAGGAAACCTGCGCAAAAAACCCGGCTCCATTACCTATTGCCTGCTGCTTAATGAAAAGGCAGGTATCCTGAGTGACATCACTGTCATGCGACGTGGCGAACACGACTTTTTCGTCGGTGTGAATAGTAATATCGATATTAATTACCTTAAACAATTAGCACCTGACACTGTCCATGTGCGGGACATCACCTCCGGAACGGTTGGGCTGGGGCTCTTCGGACCCAAGTCACGGGAACTTGCCCAGTCTTTGACCAGGGATGACCTGAGCAACGATGCACTCAACTACTTCCGGCTAAAGAGTACTTATCTCGGCCATGTACCAGTCATGTTATGCAGGCTCTCCTACGTTGGTGAGCTGGGATATGAAATTTACACTACCGCTGACCTTGCACTGAAACTTTGGGACACGCTGTGGCAGGCAGGAAAGAAATACGGACTCATTGCAGCCGGTCGTGGAGCATTCAACTCAATGAGGCTGGAAAAAGGATATCGCAGTTACGGGACGGACATGAACAGTGAACACAACCCTCATGAGGCGGGGTTGTCCTTTGCTGTCCGTAAGGGTGGAGGATATAAAGGCGCTGAAGCTTTCAACGAAATGAATCCAAATGCTCTGAGCAGGCGATTAGTGTGCCTGGTGCTCGAAAACCCTCAGCATGTGGTTCTGGGTAAGGAGCCGGTGCTGCATCAGGGAAATGTGGTGGGTTATGTCACCAGTGCCTACTTCGGCCATACCATTGGTAAACAACTCGCTTATGCCTGGGTTCCCGCAGAATTGAGCATGCAGGGTACAAACATGTCTATCCGATATTTCGACCGCGATTACCCGGCCACTGTAGGAGCGGATCCGCAGTACGATTCACAAATGACACGATTGAAATCATGACGAATATGCACGATACACTGTCCCCCGGCACGATCGGACGACGGCGGGCAGCCGCTCTCCCTGAGCAACCTCCACAGCTGTGGAAGGCGGTGAAACCGAAGAAAGCATACGATGCGGTCATCGTGGGCGGTGGCGGTCATGGACTTGCAACCGCCTATTACCTGGCAAAGAATCATGGCCTAACCAACATCGCGGTCTTGGAGAAGGGCTGGCTTGCAGGAGGCAACACGGCCCGCAACACCACCATCATCCGCTCGAATTATCTATGGGACGAATCGGCCGCCATCTATGAGCACTCTCTAAAATTATGGGAGACTTTGGAGGAAGACCTCGGCTATGAGATGTTCTTCAGCCAGCGTGGTGTGCTGACGCTTGCACATTCCGTTAGCGATGTGCGATCAAAACGCCGGAATTTCTATGCGAACGCCCTCAACGGCATCGATAGTGAGTGGCTCACTCCAGAAGAGGTAAAAAAGCTGGTGCCCATTATTAATATTAGCCCGGATGTCCGGTATCCGGTTCATGGCGCTACCTACCAAGCGCGTGGCGGCATCGCCAAACATGACTGGGTGGCCTGGGGTTATGCTAAGGCTGCCAGTGACCTTGGGGTGGATATCATTCAGGGCACTGAAGTGATAGGTTTTGATATTCGGAATAATAAGGTCCAGGGCGTACACACCTCACAAGGCACCATCGCTGCTGGCAAGGTTGGCCTGGTTGCGGCGGGGCATTCTTCACTGCTGGCGAATCTCGCTGGATTTTCCGTTCCAATCCAGAGCAGGCCATTGCAGGCACTGGTCAGTCCACTGCTTGAACAGGTGCTCAACACGGTGGTTATGAGTGGTGCTGTTCATGTGTATGTCAGCCAGGCCCATAAGGGTGAGCTGGTGATGGGTGCTGGCACCGACGCCTTCAACTCCTACGCACAGCGTGGCGGCTTCCATGTGATCGAACACCAGCTGGCTGCTGCACTGGAATTGTTCCCTATCTTCTCCCGTGCGCAGGTGCTGAGGACTTGGGGTGGTATCGTTGATATCGCTCCGGATGCGTCACCAATCATCGGTCTTACACCCGTGGAAAACCTTTTCATAAACACCGGCTGGGGAACAGGTGGTTTCAAAGCCACGCCTGGTTCGGGTTGGGTGATGGCCTATACGATGGCTCACGGCACCCCGCATGAATTGAACCAACCTTTCGCACTCGACCGCTTTGTGACGGGACATCTCATTGACGAACATGGAGCGGCCGGGGTAGCTCATTAAAAAATACATTATGCTTAATATTCCTTGTCCCCACTGTGGTCTGCGCAACGAAACCGAGTTCCATTACGGAGCTGAGGCCGGAGTAGCTTACCCGGACCCCAATGCGCTTACCGACAGCGAATGGGCGAAATACCTTCATATCCGGGCAAACCCTAAGGGGTGGCTTGCCGAGCGGTGGGTACACTTCGCTGGATGTGGCCGGTGGTTCAATCTATGGCGGAATACCGTCACTCACGAGATCGGGCCGGCATACCTTCCCTTCACCACACAACCAAAAGCGCCCGGTAACATTGGGCAGGAGGGCTCGAGGGCATGAGCGAAGTTTCATTCAGTTTTGATGACAAGCTCTACAAGGGGCATCAGGGTGAGCCGATGGCGGCTGCCTTGCTGCGCAGTGGTTTGCTGTCAATAACCAACAGCACTTACCATGGCCGTCCGCGCGGTGTAGTCGGATTGGGGGTGGAAGAACCTAATGCACTCGTTCAGCTGGTATCAGGTACAAAGGAATCGATGCTTCCGGCCACTGTCATTGAAGTAGTGGACGGTCTTTCTGTACGTAGTCTTACCGGCATCGGTGCACTGCCTGAGGACCCCGATGAAGCACGCTACGACAAGACCAATCGCTATGTTGATACATTGGTCATAGGTGCAGGTGTTGCTGGACTTAAGGCTGTGGATGACCAGTTACGTTCAGGCCGCGAGGTCCTTTTGATTGACGACCAGCCAGGACCTGGTGGTCATCTCCGGCACCTTGGACTGGAATTACCAACTTCCCTGCAGGATGTTCTCGCTCATGAAAACCTCACTTACCTGTGCAGATGTACTGCGGTTGGCTTGTACGACCAGAACTATGTGGTCGGCATTGAAAGGCGAAGCGACCACCTGGGGAATTCCGCGCCTGCCAGCCGTGCACGTATCCGGGTCTGGCATATCCGCGCCGATCGGATCGTGCTGGCACCAGGTGCGTTCCAGCGTCCGATGATCTTCGCAAATAACGATAGACCCGGCATCATGCTCTCTCATTCAGCAGCGACCTATGTTGCGATTCATGGGGTACGGATCTTTAGGCGTGCCGCAGTTGCTACAGTTGACAACCAGGGATATCGCGATGCGCTTAGGCTTCACCATGCCGGGGTACAGGTGCAAGCCATCTATGATGCCAGACCCGGGGCCAAAGGTTCCAGCGTCGATGCAGCAAGAATGGCAGGGATTCCGGTCCGCTTCTGCACCACTGTTTTCGACACTGCCTCGAATGCGGAAGGGGCTTTGAACAATGTCATCATACAGGATCTCAACACAAAAGAAACATTTCAAACCGCTACCGATCTGCTCGCTGTATCCGGCGGCTGGACCCCGATCGTAGATCTGACGACCCACATCGGCATCAAACCGCAGTGGAGTGAAAAACATGCGGCCTTCCTGGTAAACCACTCTACCGACCAGTTCCGCACCGCCGGCATGCTGGCCGGCGACTTTGGCGGTGACGACAATCCATCGGTATTTTTTGGTCCGATGCTCGATCTCAAGCAAGCCCGTCACGCGTACATCGATTTTCAGCGCGATGCAACGCTCCACGATCTGCGACGTGCCGTAGGGGCAGGGTTGTGCAGCATCGAGCACATCAAACGATACACTACAATAGGAACAGCACACGACCAGGGCAAGACCAGCGGTATGCTCACCATCGGTGCTCTTTGCCAACTTAATGATATTGCGCAAAGCGGTAAACCTGGACTGTCACCTGCCGATATAGGTACTCTTTCCTTCCGGCCACCTTATGTACCGGTGCCTTTTGTCGCACTTGCCGGACGTGAACGCGGACTGCTTTCCGATCCCATCCGCATCACATCGCTCCATCAATGGCATGTTGAAGCTGGGGCAGTATTCGAAGACGTGGGGCAATGGAAGCGACCGTGGTACTTCCCTAAGCCGGGAGAGCGCATGGAAGACGCCGTTCGGCGTGAGTGTGTAGCAGCCAGGCAGGGAGTGGCCTTGATGGACGCCTCCACCCTCGGAAAGATTGATATCCAGGGTCCGGACGCTACGGTTTTCCTCGACCGCATCTATACGAATATCTTCTCGACATTGCCGGAAGGGCAGTGCCGCTACGGATTGATGTGCAAGGCTGACGGGATGGTCTTCGACGACGGTGTCACCACCCGGTTGGGTAAAGACCATTTCCTGATGACCACTACCACAGGAGGTGCTGCCCGGGTCCTGGCATGGCTGGAAGAGTGGCTGCAGACGGAGTGGCCTGACCTGAAGGTCTATTGCACCTCTGTTACCGAGCATATCTCGACGATTGCGCTTGTGGGACCGAAAAGCAGGCAACTCCTCCAGGAACTGGTCGACATTGACCTCTCAAAAGATGCATTTCCCTTCATGCACAGCCGGGTGGCGACGATAGACGGTATACCTGTTCGCATCGCACGAATCTCCTTTTCAGGCGAGCTGGCATTCGAGATCAACGTTGCCTGGGGGCATGCCCGTTATATTTGGGAACGACTGTGGGTGCTCGGACATCCCTATGACCTGACTGCCTATGGTACTGAGACAATGCACGTGCTTCGGGCGGAAAAGGGTTATATTATTATCGGGCAGGACACCGACGGGACTCAAACGCCATACGACCTCAACATGTCCTGGATTGTCTCAAAGAAGAAGGAGTTTATCGGAAAGCGCTCCTTCCAGCTGCCCTATCTGAAGGCAGCGGGAAGACTACAGCTTGTAGGTCTGCTGCCAGAGAATGAAGATGAAGTCATTCCAGAGGGAGCCTACATCACCGTATTTAAAGCACAGCCGGACGAGTATGGCAAAACCCGCCATACCGGTTTTGTGACGAGTTCTTATTATTCGCCAACACTTGGGCGTGCGTTCGCACTGGCACTGGTGGCCGATGGCCTGAACCGGATGGGTGAAATGGTGGCCGTACCCATTGGGAGAAAAGTGCTGTGTGCCACCATCTGTGATGCTGTATTCATTGACAAAGAGAACACTCGAAGAGACTCATAAAACTCACACATGAGCACCAAACAAAGTCCGCTGGAAGGAATGAACATAGGAACCGTCGCTACGGTGGCGATTTGCGAATTACCAGGATTGCATACCATCGATCTTCGTGTGGCGCCCGGCACCTCAATGCAAACCGCAGTCACTGAAGCGCTGGGTATGGATCTGCCAGAGAAGCCAGGTCAGATTTTAGAAGGGCCAGTATCCGGTGGAAGTGAAGCCTATACCTTGTGTCTTGCACCGGACTGGTGGCTTATTGTAGGATTCCAGGAAGCTGAACAGAAGCTCGCACCGCTCTTGTTAAATAACGACTTTCATTTCAGCGTTGTTGATGTCAGCGGTCAGCGAACTACCATTGAACTTGAAGGACCTAAGGTTCGGGAAGTGCTAGCCCATCTTTGGGAACAGGATATCCGCGAAAAAAGTTTCCCTATCGCAAGTGTCTCCCAGGGACTCATGGCGAAGGCACCGGTAATCGTCTGCCACATCGCTGCGTTTCGTTACCGTGTCATGGTCCGAAGCTCTTTCGCCTTGCACTTGTGGAAGGCGCTGGTAGACGCAGCAGAGGAGTGGATATAAGGAGGCATATTTCTTCACACGGATTTGGTCGCGAGTATTTTGAGCAACCACTTGTTGAGGACCGCATTGATGTTTGGAAAGGCAGCAATCATTCAGTTGTGGGGCGTACTAAATCAAATTCTGCAAAATTGGAAGAATAAATAAAAACCTATTTCCTTATTTTTCTTTTCATCCGAACCGCCTAATGCAGCATACCTTTAATATGTGAATAAAGAATATATATAATACATAAAAACAAACCCCGCAAAAAGCGGGGCTTGCTCCTGAAGCTGGACTTGAACCAGCGACCCTCTGATTAACAGTCAGATGCTCTAACCAACTGAGCTATTCAGGAATCTTATTTCCCTTTGGGCCGATTTATCGGGCTGCAAAAATAGGAGATTTTGCTTTGCAGCCAAATGGTTTCAGAAAAAATTTAGAAATCCTTTTTCTTCTATACCTAGATATATCCCCTCTTCCCGCATTTCTACAGGGTATGTTTTTAAAAAATAGCCTTCACCGGTTACATTTCGGCCATTTTGCAGGCTAAATTTATAACGGTGCAGAGGACAAACAATATTTCCCATGGCATCTATATAACCTTCAGCCAAAACTCCACCGGCATGCGGACATTTGTGCGTACAGGCAAAAAGGCGGTTATGGTGTTTTATAAGGGTAAGTTTTTTGCCGTTTACTTCAACCGCGGTCATATTATTTGGGGCAAATGTGAACTCATTTTCACTGTCCGCAATTTTGAACCATTGAATTTTTTTGTCACTCATTTTGTAGTGTGCCGGAACAAAGATTATTCTTCCGGAAGGGCTTAATTCTAATAAAAGTATTCGGTTTTATATGGGTAGCGGATACGGTAAAGCTCCCTCACTTTTGAAAGTACAATATTGCGCAACCCATCCACATTCATTCGCTCTGTGGCCGAAATAAAAATGGCATTTCCTTCAGTTTCACGCTCCCACTTATCCCGCAAATCTCTAAAAATGTCTTCTTTTACACTATCGTCGAGCCATTCATCAATATATTTCTGTTCATATAAATCCATCTTGTTAAATATGGTAATAATGGGCTTATCGAAGGCATCAAGTTCCTGCAGGGTTTTGTTTACTACACCAATTTGCTCTTCAAATCCGGGATGCGAAATATCTACCACATGTAATAACATGTCTGCTTCCCTCACTTCATCCAGTGTGCTTTTAAAACTTTCTACCAGGTGATGCGGAAGTTTACGTATGAACCCAACAGTATCACTTAATAAAAAAGGAGTGGCTTCAAAAACAATTTTCCTTGTAGTAGTATCAAGAGTGGCAAAAAGCTTATTTTCTGCAAATACATCACTTTTGCTGAGCAGGTTCATAATTGTGCTTTTGCCCACGTTGGTATATCCTACTAGCGACACACGAATGAATTCTCCACGATCCTTACGCTGGGTAAATGCCTGTTTGTCTATTTCTCTCAATCTTTTGCGTAAAAGCGAGATCTTATCCTTTACTATACGTCTGTCTGTTTCTATTTCAGTTTCCCCGGGTCCACGTGTACCAATACCTCCGCCAAGTCTTTCCAAGTGTTTCCACATCCCTTTTAACCTGGGGAGCAGGTACTGGTATTGCGCCAACTCTACCTGGGCCTTTGCCTGGGCAGTTCGTGCCCGGTTTGCAAATATGTCCAGGATAAGATCGCTTCGGTCAATAGTTTTTATGTCCAGTTCTTTTTCAATATTGATTATTTGAGAACCAGTTAGTTCATCATCAAAAATTACAATATCAGCAGCTTTGGACTGTATATATTGTTTGATTTCTTCCAGTTTTCCTTTACCAACAAAAGTGCGGCTGTCCGGGTGTTTTAATTTTTGGGTGAACCTTTTGGTGGCAAATGCCCCAGCAGTCTCAGCCAGAAAGGCCAGTTCATCAAGGTATTCCTCTACCTTTTCATAAGTCTGCTCCCCCTGTACAAGACCTACCAAAATGGCCCGTTCCTCCTTGTTAACTTTTTGCTTTTTTTCTATCAAGCTCTTTATTTTTGGCAAAGGTAATTGCCTGTAAATAAAAAAGGGCTCTCTTTGAAGCCCTTTAAAATTATTTAGATAATAACAATTATAAACCGCTGATTGTTAAACCAATTGACCAGGGGTGAAAAGAAGGCCCTGCTGTGCTTTTAAGAAAATTGGTGAACTGATATGAGTAATCAATAGAAAAAAAGCCGTAACCGATTCTTGCAGTTGCTGCAAACCTGGTATTCTGCAAATATTGTTTCTCTTGTTCTTTAATAATATATTTTGAACCATAGATAGTAGCGCCATTTGCATCAATAGCATTTTTACCCTTGGTATAGCCTTTAACGAGCATACCTAATTTAAAGCCTAATGCAGCTTTCATTCCTTTATCAGGAGTAACTGCATTACTTGAGTAGCGGAATTCAACAGGTGCCTCTACGAAAATAGTAGTTATCTTAAATTTTTCGTAATGATCAATAGAGCTGTTAGTGACATTTACAAAGGGTAAACTGCCGGTTTTGGATTTGAGATCAATATATGTATTCTTGAAATACATATTACTGCTGCCCATGCCCACACCAATACCAAGGCTATAATGCGGATTGGCTTTAAAGGGCTTATTGTACATAAGATAAAAATTGAAATGTCGGTTAAAGCCTGAGGGATTGATGCTGTCGGGGGTATTCATCCAGCCATCATAACCGAATTGTATCAAAACATGGTCATCCGGCCTGTTGCTTAAGTCTATTTTACTCCAATCTGTTTTTTTCTTCTGGTTTGTCGAGTCCTGGGCATATAAAACCGATACCGTCGAAATACTAAACATTACCAGTAATAATTTCTTCATTATGCAGCTTTTGATAAATTAAATTGTGCTTTTTTCAAACATTAGCGACAAAAGTAATAGAATTGAAGTCATATAACTGGTTAAAAATAAGTCAAAACATACCCGCATTTTAAAATTATTCTAAAGGTTGAATGCCGAATATTAGTTTATTTTAGTGCCCACAAACGGAAAAAATATCCGATGAGAATATTAATTGCTGAAGACGATCCCGTAATGTTAACGCTTATAAAGCATCAGCTTTCAAAAGATGACTATACGCTCAGTGCCCATACTGATGCCCAGGAAGCTATAAGAGCATTGGACACATTTAAGCCCAATCTTATCATAACCGATATTGTAATGCCTTTTACTTCCGGCCTTGAACTCATAAGTATTGCCCGGTCATCCGGAATAAAAGTGCCCATACTTGTTTTATCTGCAGTAGATGAAGAAGCAACTGTAATGGATGCCTTGTCCTTTGGGGCCAATGACTTTATCACAAAACCTTTTAACCCGGCAGAACTTTCTATGCGGGTCAAGAGATTATTATCGGGGAAAAATAAATAGGATTAGCACTTTTAAAGAGTATCCTGCAACTCCTTTTCATAAGAAGAAAGTTCAAAACATTTTACCCTTTTTCAAATCCAATTATTATTTTTATTGGTACGCGTTTTATAAAAAACGTGTAGCTTTCTTCCCATGGCCCATGATGCTTCCAATAAAAACTTTCAGTATGCAGCAGATTGCATTAACTACAGTAACCGCAGTCTTTTTTTAACCGGTAAGGCAGGTACAGGAAAGACAACATTTCTTAAATATATACGCGAACATACCCAAAAGCAAAATGCCGTCGTAGCTCCTACAGGTGTTGCAGCCATAAATGCAGGCGGTGTTACCATTCATTCGTTTTTTCAATTACCCTTTACACCTTATGTTCCTTCAAGCCCTGGGTTTTCATCCACAAGAGAAGAAACCGTTGACCGGCACAGCCTCCTCGGGCGTATGCGGTTTAACCGGGAAAGGATAAAACTGCTGCAACAACTGGAATTGTTGATCATTGATGAGATAAGTATGGTTAGGTGTGATGTGCTTGATGCAATTGATGCAGTGTTGCGCCACTTTCGCAACCGTTATCATGAACCATTTGGCGGTGTCCAGGTATTGCTGATTGGTGACTTGTTTCAACTCCCACCGGTGGCTTCGGGAGAAGAATGGAATATATTGTCGAGGTTTTATAACAGCACTTGTTTCTTCGACAGTAAGGTGATGGAACAGTTCCCGCCACTGTATATTGAGCTTGAAAAAATCTACCGGCAAAGTGATCATAATTTTATCAGCCTGCTGAATGCGGTACGCAATAATGCAATGGAGAATGATGATATACAATTGTTACAAAACCTTTACAAACCGGCATTCAAACCAACAAAGGGAAACAGGTATGTTACCCTTTGCACACATAACTATAAAGCTGATGCCATTAATGCTGAAGAACTGCAGCAACTGGGGGGTAAGCTTTTTGAATTTAAAGCAACTGTTGAAAAGGAGTTTAGTGAAAAAGCTTATCCTGCTGATGAAATATTAAGGCTGAAAGTGGGCTCACAGGTGATGTTTATTAAGAATGATATAGAGGAAAGAAAATATTTCAATGGCAAGCTGGGCGTAGTACAAAAAATTGACAATGAAAAAATACTTATACAGTGTGCCGATGAACCCTCCATTGAAGTAAAAAAAGAAACCTGGAAAAATATTCGTTACTCACTGAATGAAAACTCACAAAAAGTAGAGGAAGAAGAAATTGGTTCCTTTAAACAATATCCCTTGCGTTTGGCATGGGCTATTACTATACATAAAAGCCAGGGACTCACATTTGAGCGTGCAATTATTGACGCAGGAAATGCCTTTGCTCCGGGACAGGTATATGTAGCACTTAGCCGTTGCACATCGCTGGAAGGTGTTGTATTGCGCAGCCACATAACTGCATCCAGTCTGTTCACAGATCCGCATATTGCTGCTTTTTCCTCTAATAGAAAAAACAGTACTGGGCTTACGGAAGAATTAGATCACTCAAAATGCATCTACCAGCAATCCATCTTAACATCATTGTTCAATTTTGAAAACCTTTTGAAACAAATTGAACAAATTATAACAATGACGGAAGACCATAAAACTGCATTTAATGAAGAAACCATGCCATGGCTGCAAAACATTCAATCTTTTATAGCCGTACAGGACGAAGTTGCAAAGAAATTTCAAACACAGTTGCAACAGTATTTAAAGGAGGAAGTTTCACCGGAAGCAAATAACAAACTACAGGAACGTGTAAAAGCTGCGGCTATTTATTTTGATGACAAATTGCAAACGTTGAAACAACTATTGCCACAATCACCTGCAATTACTGATAGCCGCCAATATGCACTCTCTTACAATGAAGACTTGAAAGAATTATTTACATCCATTGCATTTAAACAACAATTGATACATTCCTGTGTGAACGGTTTTACAGTTGAACATTACCAAAAACAAAAGAATGCATTCATACTCCCTGGGTTTTATATAAATGCTTATGCAAAAGCTGCAGCCAATCCATTTAAAGACAATCCGCATCCCGCACTAATAAAAGATCTAAGAAAATTGCGTGATGAGATTTGCGAAGAAAATGATTTACCAATATACATTGTAGCCGGAAGTCAAACACTTGATGAAATGGCAAGATATCTTCCGCAAACATTAAATGAGCTTGCACAGATCAGTGGCTTTGGCAAAGCAAAAGTGGATAAATATGGTCAGCAGTTTATTGATATCATTAACACCTATTGTGATAAGCATTCTCTATCCACCCGCATAGAAGAAAAGCAGCCTAAGCGAAAACGCAAAGAACCCGGCGAAGCGAAAGCTCCCAAAGTAGATACTAAACTTGAGTCCTTCAAATTATATAAGGAAGGCAAAACCATTATAGATATAGCGGCAGCACGCAACCTGGCTGCACAAACGATTGAAGGACACCTGGCCCATTATGTTGAAAGTGGTGAAATACCCATAGGAAAATTGCTGAGCATGGAGAAGATTTTGCTCATTGAGCCTGTTGCCCGCACATTTACCGGTGGGGCACTTACACCTCTTAAAGAACAATTGGGTGATGCCGTTAATTTTGGTGATATTAAGTTAGTACTTGCTCATATTGAGTATGAGAAATACAAACCTGGTTAGTTATTTATAGCGTTTACTATAAATCCACTAAAGTGATACTCCTAATTTTTTGTAACCACTTCATCAAGGTTTAATATGGCATTGGCTGTAACCACAAGGGCTGCGGTTTCCACATTGGTATGCTCATTCATGCCACCGATCATTTCACAGGTTTTGTCAGGGTTATTTTTAAATTGCGTATAGGCTGTATTATAAAGCTTCATTAGTGCGGTCAAACTATTATTATCAATATCATGCAGGGTGGCAAGCTTAAATCCTCTTTTAATTTGCTGGGTAATATTATTACCTGCTTCCTCCTGTATACGGTAAGCAAAGTTTCTGGCAATATCTATATAAGTACTGTCATTCAAAGTGGTCAGGGCTTGTAATGGCGTATTGGTACGTATACGCCTGGAAGTACAAACCTCTCTCGAAACCGCATCAAATGTTAGCATGGATGGATAGGCTGCAGAGCGTTTCCAATAGGTATATACCGCGCGGCGGTATTGATCTTCGCCTTTGCTTTGCACCCAATCCTGTCCATTCCATGGCGATAACCAAATGCCCTTAGGCTGGTAAGGAAATACCCCCGGCCCATACATTTTATCACTCATTATACCGGCAATACATAAAGCCTGGTCGCGTACTTCCTCCGATGATAAGCGCACCCTTGGGGAACGTGCATAGTATTTGTTACCCGGGTCTTTATCCAAAGACTCCTGCGCTACCACAGAGCTTTGCCGGTAAGTCGCACTCATTACAATTGTTTTAAGAAGTTTTTTCGTGCTCCACCTGTTATCATACATAAATTGATAGCTGAGCCAATCAAGCAGTTCAGGATGTGTAGGCGGGATGCCCTGTGTACCCATATCTTCCAGGGTTTCTGCAAGCCCCACACCATAAACTTGTTCCCACACACGGTTAACCATTGTTCTAGCTGTAAGCGGGTTTTGATTGGAAGCCATCCATATGGCTAGCCCCATTCTGTTATGCGGAACATTGCCGGGAAGCTTCCCTAATGATGCGGGAATATCCGGTGTTACCTTATCTCCTTTTACCAGCCAGTTACCACGCTCAAACACATAAGAAGTGCGATGCATAAATGAAGGGTTATCCATCATTACAGGTATGGTTGGAACATCAGAAGTAATCAACTTCCACCAGGTATTCTTTATTTGTGTATAACCATCTTTCCCTTCTCCCGGAAATTTATCGGTGAAATAAAACCAGTCAAATTGAACACCACTCTCTGTAGGTTTTTTTAGTTTTGAATTGGTATAGGTAAAAATAAGGTTGTGTTTGCCGGGTACAGGCAATATATCTATCTCCTGTATTTTCCAGTCTCCACCCTTTGTGGTATCGAGTTGTTTGGTTGCGATTAATGGCCCTGAAGCATCATCAAGATGAATTTCCCAGGTACCACCCGGAACCCATCCCGCATATCGAAAAATCAAATGGTTCTTATTTTCAAGGTTCACATTTTTTAAACGACATACGGAGTTGTTTCGGAAAATGGCCCATTTTGTATCATTCAACTCGCTGTTGGTAAAGCTGTCGCATAGCAGGGAATTATAAGCGGGCTGCCAGGTTTTTAAGAATGTATATCTTTCTTTTGCAGCAGATGCAGATACATTTTCTTTCAGCCAGTTTATAACCTTAGCTACATCTTCCTGCATACTGTCATTATAATTACGGAGTAAGGGATAATCTCCGAACGTGTCTTCATCACGTGAATCATTAAAGAAAGCCATGAATTTGTAATACTCATCATGCTTGATTGGATCATAAGGATGAGAATGACATTGAACACAGGCAAAGGTAGTCCCCATCAAAGCCTGCCAGGTGGTATTAACCCTGTCCATTACCGCTGCTGTTCTAAACTCTTCATTATCTGTACCGCCTTCGTCATTGGTCATGGTATTGCGGTTAAATGCAGTGGCTATATAATCCTCGTCTGTTGCTTCCGGTAATAGGTCACCGGCAATTTGTTTTATAAGAAAGGAGTCATAAGGCATGTCATCATTCAAAGAGTGTATTAACCAGTCACGGTATTTCCATATACTCCGGCTATCATCCCGTTCATATCCTTTAGTATCGGCATAACGGGCAAGGTCAAGCCACATGCTTGTCCATTTTTCACCATAATGGGGCGAAGCGAGTAAACTGTCTACTAAAGTTTCATACGCCTTTTCACTGCTATCAGCCAAAAATTGGTTGGCAATACTTTCCGGTGCAGGCATTCCGATAATATCAAAGCTCAATCTTCTTAATAGCGTGGTTTTATCAGCCTGGGGTGCGGGTTTCAGACCTTGCTCTTTTTGCTTTTGAAGGATAAAATAATCCAGATCATTTATTGCCCAATCGTTTTTTGTTTCTATTAAACCAAAGAAAGTAGAAGGCATAGGTACTTCCACAGGCTTTACTGGAACATAACTCCAGTTTTCGCCCCATTGTGCCCCTTCTTTTATCCATTTGCGCAATATTTCTATTTCATCCTTATTAAGGGGCTCATGGTGGTATGGCATGCGATCCTCGGGATCATTAAGTGTAATACGTCGCATCATCTCACTGTTATCAGGGTCACCGGGAATTATAGCAAACTTTCCTGATTTGGTTTTGGCCAATGCCTCCTCCCTGAATAACAAACTGAAATTAGATTTGGCTTTTACCCCGCCATGACACGTGATACAATGCTTATTAATAATAGGTTTTACCTCCGTGCTGTAATCAATTTTTTTATTGGTAAGGGTCATTATCCATGCACCGCAAACAATCACTGCAAGCAATGCACCGGCAAATAAGATCAATCGTTTAAACCTGGGTTTCGGCATACCAATTAAATGAGGACTAAAATTACATAAACGGAATTATTTAATCGCTTTCGGGTATCGTAATATTTGCCAACATATATTAATATTTACTTTATATATTAATTAATGATACTCATTTCGTGAAATGAAATAGTTTAACTTGTGATTGAATATTAATGGATCATATAACCTAATGCAAAAGCAGTTTTCCAGTATAAATTCTATCCATTACCACCTCGTCACAGTAGAAAAAACATAATATATACATCATTCCCTGACTAAATAATAGGTCAAAGTGCGCTTTTAGTATGAAGGGACCATGAAGGTGTTATGGAGGGGCCATTAAGAGACTATAGAGGGGCATGGAAAGTGTGTACAATTATATTAGGGGTGTTTAAAAAATGAGTTTGGGTGTATTCGCGATTGTTTAAAAGAAGCTTGCGCTTCGGTTGTGTTGGCGGATTACTAATATGGGAGCCAAAATAGTTCATATCCTCTTCCCCATTACAGGCATTTATACTTCTGGGTATAAAGCAAGTAAATAGTGTGTTTTTACCCTTTCCTCCAACGCTCAATAAATGGGTGTATTGGCAAGTGACTTTATGCCGTCTTATCATTTTAAGAAAAACCTAAAATCCGGTGCCCATTTCCGCAGGCAAATGAAGAATTATATTTCTTCGTACTTTTCAGTACTATTTCTTGTTGAATGAATGAATTGATCCAATATTTTGAGCATATCCCTTCTCTTCACAGGGCGTTGCTGATTGCAGGTGGAATTACATTTTTCTGGATGCTCGAGTCTGCTGTACCTCTGTTTCGGTTCGATTACCATAAATGGCGTCATGCTTCTGTAAATATCTTTTTTACCGTTACCACTATCATTGTAAATTTCTTTTTTGCACTGCTCATTGTATTCACCAGTGATTGGTGTATAAAAAAGGGATATGGGGTGCTGCAATGGATATCAATGCCCCTATGGGTTGAAATGATTGTCGGCTTATTATTACTCGATTTGATAGGCGCTTATTGCATACACCTTATACAGCATAAAGTAAAATGGATGTGGAAGTTTCATATGGTACACCATGCGGATACACATGTGGATACCACAACTGCCAACCGCCATCATCCAGGCGAAAGTGTATTCAGAGCGGTGTTTACTATCATTGCTGTGTTTATAACAGGGGCACCTATTTGGCTGGTGATGCTATACCAAACACTTAGCGCAGTGCTCTCGCAGTTTAACCATGCCAATATTAAAATGCCGGAATGGCTGGATAAACCCCTTCGTCTTTTCCTGGTAACCCCAAATATGCACAGGATACACCACCATTATGTAAGACCGGAAACTGATACCAATTACGGAAACATATTTTCACTGTGGGACAGACTATTTGGCACTTACCATTTTACACCCGCTGACCGTCTAAAATATGGCCTTGATGTATTGGAAGGGAGGAAAGATGAAAGCATTGCCGAACAACTAAAAATACCATTTGATAAAACTGTGAAAACAGATTATTAATGCACAACCATAAGCGGCACATGACTATGATATGCCAGCATCTTTGTATGGTTTTTTCTAAATAAACCATCAAACCATCCCATTCTTTTGGGAATAGTGATAATAAGATCTACTTGTTTTTCCAATGCTATACGGTTAATTGCTTCCACAAAATCAGTATCGTCAACAAATACATATTCGGGATTGTAATTGTGCAGCATTGTGTCAACCATTAGGGTTTCAAATGGTGTATCCGGCGTAAAGTGTTTGCTTTTATGATCGATGTTTACTACAAATAGTTTTGCCCCGGTTTCATCAAGTATTTTTTTGATGGGTGCTGCGGGCATTGTTTCCACCACCTTAGAAAAGTCACACGCAAGCATTATTTCCTGTATTGGAGTATATCCTGCATTGGGTGGCACAACAATTACCGGTACCTGCGAATGTTTTGCTACATCTATTGCGAAGCTTCCGATTAATGTTTCTTCAAGCTTGCCCCCACCTGTTACTCCCATGACAATGCCGTCAATATTATTATCGCTGCATATTTCATTGATATCTGTAGATATTGACCCATACTCACTTTTCACTTCCATTGTTATGGATTCATCACACTCCGGTATAAGTAATCGCCTGAAATTTTCAAGGTTTTCCTTACTGTTCTTTTCCAGTTCATTTATGTCAATAACATCAAGCAGTGCAAGATTTGCATCCGTAGCCATGGGGGTTTGATAAGCATTATATAAAATGATCTTCTTGCATTTTACCTGTTTGGCAAAGTGTAAGGCATATAGGGCTGCATTGTGTGCCGTAGCAGAGAAATCAGTGGGTACAAGAAGCGTATTCATAGTTTTTAAATTTAGGAGGTAGATAAAGCTTAGCAATGCGTAGTAACAGTAAAAGTATCATCCGTCAAATAAATATAATAAGAAAACCCCGCAAACAGCGGGGTTATAATTCAATTTATTCCTATTAGCCAATCAACTAACATTTACTGGTATGAAAACCTCAACCACTAATACAACTTGCCTTGACCAAGCCACAAATAGTTATTGTCTTTAAGCCCCGACTGCAAATGAATGGCTGCTCTAACTCTACACCATATTCTCAAAACACTATTCAATATTCTCAATAATTCCCGCAATCCCTTGTCCTCCGCCCACGCAGGCGCTAACCATCCCGTATTTCTTATTCAGACGTTTCATGTCATTCAATATTTGAACAGTAAGCTTACAACCCGTACAACCCAGTGGATGACCCAAGGCAATGGCACCCCCGTTAATGTTCACGATATCAGTGTTCAATCCAAGTTCTCTTATTACTGCTAACGATTGTGAAGCAAATGCTTCATTTAGTTCAATCAGGTCTATATCAGCCAAGCTCATCCCTGCCTGTTTTAAAACCTTGGGGATGGCAGCCACAGGACCAATACCCATTATGCGTGGATGCACTCCCGCAACAGCACTGTTTACCAACCGGCCAATGGGTGTCAATCCCAGTTCCTTGATCATGCGTTCGCCCATTACAATTACAAATGCTGCACCATCACTTGTTTGTGAAGAGTTACCGGCTGTTACAGAGCCCCCCATTGCAAAAGCCGGTTTCAGTTTTGCCAATGCTTCTACTGTGGTATCGGCACGTACCCCCTCATCCGTTTCAACAGTATAATTACGTACCCCCTTTTTCCCCTTTTCATTCAGGTAAACCTCTTCCACTTTCACTGGTAATATACCCGCTTTGAAATGGCCATTCTGTATGGCATATAGAGCCTTTCTGTGCGAGTTATAAGCAAAGGCATCCTGGTCCTCACGGCTTACCTTAAACTCTTTGGCAACAGCTTCCGCGGTAAGGCCCATACTCAGGTAATAATCAGGTTCTTCTTTTGCTATTGTATACGATGGCACTGTTTTCCATCCGGCTGTTGGAACAAGGCTCATACTCTCAGTACCACCCGCAATAATACATTCAGCCATACCACTGCGGATCTTCGCAGTTGCCATGGCAATACTTTCCAGCCCGCTGGCGCAGTAACGGTTAATTGTAATACCGGCAACATCAATACCCAGTGCCTTAGCGGCAATGATGCGCCCAAACTGCAAACCCTGTTCCGCTTCAGGAACAGCATTACCCACAATTACGTCGTCCACACGCTTTGCTTCAAGCTGGGGCACAGATGCCATTAAACCCTTAATTACTTCAACGGCTAAATCATCAGGACGATAAAAACGAAGGCCGCCCCTTTTGCTTTTGCCTACTGCTGTTCTGTATCCTGCAACAATATATGCTTCCTGCATAAAATGGTGTTTTGAGACACCAAATATAAATAAAAGTTGTTTATGCAACCAATGCGGTAATAAGGATCAAAAAGGCTCCATTAAAAGGCCTGTTTTTGGACTTCCCACAGTTATAATAACGTAAATTTTGGGTGTTGATCCCTAAGTAGAAAATCACGTAGTTTGCTATGCTAATACGAAAAGCAATTCCTCTGTAATAAATTCTATCCATTCCCACCTCGTTAGAGTAGAGAAAAATATAATATTTGTCCCCTTACCGGACTAAATAAATAGTTCAAAGTGCGCTTTTAATAGGGAGGGACCATGAAGGGACCTGGAAGGGAATAGGGAGAGACTATGAAGGAAAGTACGAGGTAAGAAATACGAAGCACGTTCAGTAGTCAGAGGAGACCTAGCCATTAGCGTAATCAGAAAATGAGCAGAAAGCGAAAAGCTTAAAGCCAAAAGTTAATGAGTAAAATGGGTTATAAATAGGCTTTTTTGCGCTTTTAGTATGGAGGGACCGGGGAGGAGAGGTAGTAAGTTGTAAGTAATAAGTGTAAGCGGTAACCAGTGAGCAGTAAACAGTAGGTTGTTTGCGCTTTTAGTATGAAGGGATCATGGATTATATCTTTTATTCACGCATCAGGTGCTTGTTGAACCCTGCTTCAACAAGTTGCTCATAAGCCTGCCATACATCTTCAGGAATTTCCTGGAAGATTTGAAAGCCTTTTTCCGGGTAGAACTTTATCCGTTGAAGATCGCCAACCATTATGTTGATGACTCTTTCAAGTGGTATTTCTTCAGTTGGATATGCTTCGAAAGAAATTTGTGGGGAGGTAACCATTAAATGTTTACCGGGCCAGTGTTTCTTAAATGTGGCATAGCTTCTTCTTTCCATATAGGGCTTTTGCACAACGATAAAAGATTGCGGGTCAAGGTTTTTCTGTGCAAGCAACTGTTGTGTGAAAAGAATATTTTCGCCGGTATTTGTTGATTTGTTTTCGACAAGAATTGCTTCCTTCGGAACACCCCTATTTATTGCAATTGCTGCAAACAGATCAGCCTCTGTTTCTGTCCACATTTCTTTCGTGAAATTACCCAGTCCCCCGGAAAAAATGATCATTGGCGCCCATCCTTCCAAATACAATTGAGCTGCCCGGTCTGCAACCCGCAAATCATGACTACCTAAGGCCAGAATACAATCTGCTTTTGCAGGTGCATGATGCATATGATGATAATCCCAGAGCTTCTTTGCTAAATCAAGCGTTTTATTATTTATCATAAAAGACACGAAAATACAGAATGAAAAAAGAAGCTGTTAGCTGATAGTTCGAAGGACCCCAGAAATCACCCTGAACATCCTGCCACTTACCATTATCACTGTTTTTGGCTTATGTTTGTCGCAAACAAATCATCATGCCTTTTAATTCTTTGGATACTATTATTGACTTTCTCGAACCGGTGCATAAAGATTTCATTTCGGGTGATGAAGGCTATAAAAACACACAATTAGGCAAAAGTATTGATGCCTATGAAACACAATTTCCTTCACTTGAAAATACTGATATCGTTATTGTAGGATGTAATGAAAGCCGCGGGGCGGGCATCTTTAAAAACGATGCCTCTTCGGCGGATGCTGTGCGCAAAGAACTGTATAATTTATATGCATGGCATAAGGATGTGAAGATAGCTGATGCAGGTAATATTAAAACCGGTGCAACGCTTAATGATTCATATGCTGCTTTAACCGCCGTAGTAAGTGAGCTGCAACAAAACACTAAAAAAGTAGTCATAATTGGCGGCTCGCATGACCTTACTCTCGCTCAGTATAATATTTATGCAGCAGGAAGTAACATTATTGAAGCAGCATGTATTGATGCTGCAATTGATTTGAATATTGACAGCGCTTTGCCCGCTGATAACTTTTTAATGACGATGCTTGCCGGTGATCCTAATTTTATCAGGCATTATAATCATATCGGCTTCCAGAGTTATTTTGTTCATCCCGGAATGCTGGAGACAATTGACAAACTTCGCTTTGATTGTTACCGCGTCGGAAAGGTAAAAGAGAATATGGAGGAGATGGAGCCCGTTATAAGAAATGCAAACCTTTTTAGTTTTGATATTAGCGCCATACAAAATGCTCATGCGCCAGCCAACAGATTTACGCCAAACGGTTTTACGGGTGAAGAAGCCTGTATGCTGATGCAATATGCCGGCATGAGCAACAGTGTAAACACCATTGGTATTTACGGATACCTGCAGCAACAGGATAGCCATAATTTAACTGCCAAACAACTGAGCCATATGTTATGGTATCTAATAGATGGTGTTCTTAAAGGTAAAAATGAGGCAGCTTTTAGTGATATACACCAGTTTAACGAATTTAAACTTGCATTTGCCGAAGTGGAAACTACTTTTTTGCAAAGTAAAAAAACAGGCCGCTGGTGGATGCAGATACACGATGGAAATTTTGTTGCATGCAGCCATAACGATTACATCACTGCCTCCCAAAATGAAATACCTGAAAGATGGATGCGAGCAGCCGAAAGGGGCTAGTAAACATGCTATTCAGCAATGTTCTGCCAGTAAAATATATTCGTGTAAAGATACCGGGTGTTAATAATTGATCATTTAAACAATCACTTGTATAAGAACAATAAATGAAAATGCATTTAATTTCAAACCCGTCCAACAGAACATCCTTCAACCTGATCTTTACATTAATTTATTTTTCATTCTTAACTCTTCTCTCTTCCTGCTCTGTCTCTAAACACAAAGCCACCCCAATTAATCTCATTGATAGCAGCGCTCAGATTTTACTTAACAATAAAGAACTTAAAGCTGCGCATGCAGGCATCAGCATTTACAATCCTGTAACCAATACCTATTTATACAATTACCAGGGAGACAAATATTTTATTCCCGCAAGCAATACCAAAATCATGACTTGTTATGCAGCCATGAAATATTTGGGTGATAGCCTGATAGGATTGAATGTGTTTGACTATCAAAATGAACTTGTAATTAGTCCTACCGGAGATCCTACCTTATTACATCCCGATTATAAGATACAGCCCGTTCTTAATTTTCTTTTACATCAAACTAAACCCATCTATTTTAAACCCAATAAATGGGAAGAAACCGCTTTTGGTGCCGGCTGGTCATGGGACGATTACCTGTATGATTATTCCGCAGAAAGAAGTGCATTCCCGATATACGGTAATGTGTTGAATATTTCCGGAACTATAAAAAACCCTGACGTTCAACCTCCTTCTTTTTTAAATAATATAACCTTTAACAATATAAAAGATTCGAATAAGTATACCTATGAAGTAAAACGACAACAATTCGCAAATTTATTCAGTGCTGACAGTACCAATAACGATACTACTTCTTTCTCCATTCCTTTTATAACAAGTGATTCTTTAAGTGTGGAACTGCTCTCCAATACATTTGGAAGACAGATAAAAACCATCCAGGAAGAAGCCACAATGCCCTCTCTTATTTTAACATATAAAATCCATTCCCAACCCACCGATTCCATGCTCAAAACTATGATGCACCGCAGTGATAATTTCTTTGCTGAACAATCTTTATTAATGGTAAGTAATGAAATGCTTGGGTTAATGAGTGATGCGAAAATTATCGATACATTATTAAAAACAGATTTCAATATGATGCCTCAACCGCCACAATGGGTAGATGGCAGCGGTTTAAGCCGGTACAATTTATTTACTCCGCAGGATTTCATCTTTGTGCTCAACAAAATGCGCAACGAATTTTCATGGAATCGTATCACTACAATTTTCCCAACCGGCGGTACAGGAACATTGTCCTCCAGGTATAAAAACTACTTCGGAAAGATCTTCGCAAAAACCGGATCACTCAGTAATAACCTTTCTATCAGCGGTTATCTCATCACTAATAAAGGGCAAACTTATATTTTCTCAATTATGGTAGGCAATTACATGAGCAGTGGCATTATTATACGGAATGCTATAGAATCTTTTCTTGAATCTGTCATAAATAACTATTGATATTGTAATTAAGTTGGAGTTATTTTCTCATTATAAAATCGACAACTATTTGCAATACGCCCATTCCTTTTACTGTGGATAAAACTACCCAGTTGATGAATTATTTGTACGCATATGCCATGGTAGCTTTACACATTTTTTATGGTAACTCAAACATTTACAATAAATAAAGCCCTCCATTAAGGAGGGCGTGTTTTAGCAACGGCTCAGAAAATTATTCAGCCACTTGTTTTGAAGGGGCTTTATATTAATTCAGGAATTTCTAAAAAGCTCCCCGTTACAGGGAGCCTCCTCACTAAGAAAAGAATGGTCTGTTAAGACCTTGCTTCCACAGACTTTATTTCCATAATCAGGCCAAAATTCGGTGTTCCCGGAAAACCCCCAATCAAGGGGGCCTCCCATAGGAAAGAACGGTTCCAGGGTTTAACTTCCCTACACATATTTAGTTTCCATAATCAGGCCAGGTTATTAGAACATGCCTATGCTTAAAGTGTATTTGAAATAAAGGAGATGTTCAGTTATTTCCGAAGAAACTATTCAAATATTTATGCAAGTGATGTTAGCTGTTACTTTCATTATGCTCAATGATTGTTTCAAAATGTTCTACTACAGGAAAAGGGTCGTAATAATGATGCAAAAGTCTTTTCCATTCTAAATATTGAGCAGATTGCCTAAAACCAATAGTGTGGTCATCCAAATGCTCCCAGTCCACAAGAAGTATATATTTATTATCTTTTTCTAAGCATTTTCGTAGTGAATGTTTTATATAACCCTTTGTCGAACTGATGTATTGCCCTGCTATTGCAAAGTCTGCTTCAAATTGCTTTTCCTGACCAGGTTTAACATTTAATATCGCTACTTCCAGTATCATATTTCTTCAATTAGTGAATTTATGGTTGAGTTGTTTAAACGAAATTCCAATTCTTTTTCAAATTGCTCTCAACTAGATTCCATTACCTTTTGTATTGATGTTACGTTAATAAGTACTCATTTTATCTCTCCCTTCTTCCATAAATTCATCTAGCGGGTTGTTATTGCTTCTGGCAACATGCAAATAACGCATGGTTGTTCATTGGCCGCCTGTTTCTCATTGCGGGGTAATCCGTAATAAAGCATCAGGTGTATTGGTAAGCACATACAACGCACCGTCTGGCCCTATCTTGACATCTCTTACACGGCCATATCCTTTTAATAAAATTTCCTGTTCAGTAACACGATTTCCATCAATAACCAGTCTTCGCACTTCTTCAAACTTCAGCGCTGTTACAATCAGGTTGTTTTGCCAGCGTGGAAATAACGGGCCGCTCACAAATTCGATCGCACTTACTGCAATGGAAGGTGTCCAGTAAGTGATAGGCTGCTCCATTCCTTTTTGGCTGTGTCTTTTGAAATGATGCTTCCGTCATAGTCTATGCCATAAGTGATAACCGGCCATCCATAGTTTGCTCCTTTCTTTAAAATATTTAACTCATCACCACCCTGCGGTCCATGCTCGCTTTCGTAAATCAGACCTGTAACAGGATGTTGTGCCAGGCCCTGGGCGTTCCTGTTACCCCAAGTATAGATGGCCTGCAGATAATTCTTTTTCCCGTAAAAAGGATTATCTTTTGGTATAGAACCATCGCTGTTGATGCGATAAATTTTTCCTTCAGGTCTTGTCAATATTTGACAATCGTCGGCACGATTCATGTCACCGATCGTGAAATAAAGATAACCCTGCTTGTCAAACAGGAAACGACAGCCCCAGCGCGTGCCGTCAGTTACCTGGAGTGAGTCGTGTACCTGGAACAGCACCTGCTCTTCCACCCATTGGTGTCCATTTATTTTTCCCCGCACAACCTTGGTCATACTGGGAGTATTTTTATCAGTTGAGTTTTTGGTATTATGACTGAACGCCAGGTAAACCCAACCATTGTTTTTATAATCAGGATCAAGAGCAAGATCCATCATTCCGCCATACATATCATAAGCATACACTGTTGGAAGGCCTGAGATCTTTTGGGTATCCAGTTTGTTATTCACCATCCGGTAAATCTCCCCCATCTTTCCCGTGATTAGTGCATGGTTCGAATCAACAAATTCTATTCCCCACGGACCATCTATTCCTTCTGTAATAAGCCTTTCAATATTCAGTTTATAGAGTTTCGTTTCTATCTTCAAGGGTTTAATATCTGTTTTAACAGTTTTAGGATTTTCCCGAACTACCAAAATGTAATCGGTTATGGCCTCTATGTCCTGATCAGAAAGTAAACTATCCCATTTTATCATCTCTGTATATGGGATTCCGTTACGAATCGTTTTTATTATCGAATTGCGGTCATTACCGTATTTCAAAGTCTCTTTAATGAGAGCAGAGGCTACGCTACCCTGTAATTGCCGGCCATGACAACCGGCACAGTTTTTTTTATACACTTCTTCGCCATGTTTATTAATTGGTGCTGAACAATTAGACAGTGCAAACAAAGTAGACGCGATCAGAAAAAATATCGCATACTTTGATGACTCACATGAAGTCGTATCTTTTACCAGCAGAACCCTCATCCCTGATAATTTTTATTTTACACAAAGATATTGAGCCATTACCCGGCGATAAGAGATATCAAACAAATCATTAATGATATCAAATTGTTTGCAGGTGCAACGAAGGGGGATTGGTACCTGTTATTCTTTTGAAGTAGTTATTGAACTGATCAGTATAAGCTGTGTTTAAAAAGGAATTAATTGTTTCTAAAGCGCCTCCATGTGCTGGCCTTCTTTCAATTCACGGTGATTAACTCCTTAAGATCTTTTCCATTGCTTTCCCTTTTGCTAACTCATCAATTAATTTATCTAAATAACGAACCTTTTGCATGAGTTTGTCTTCGATCTCTTCTACACGATACCCACAAATTACTCCTGTAATCTTTGAAACATTCGGATTAAGTGCAGGCGCCTCGACGAAAAATGTTTCAAAATCACTTTTCTTATCAATTTGCTTTTGCAATGTTTGTGCGTTGTAACCTGTTAGCCAAAAAATAATAGTATCAACATCTGCTTTTGTACGGCCTTTTTTTTCGGCTTTTTGTATATATAGTGGGTAGACACTGGCAAATAACATTCTGTATACTCTTGCATTATTCATCCTTTTTGATTTGAGGATCATGAATAAATTATCGATTAGCCCCAGGCAAATACTATCACCATAGGACCGAAGCTGAGCCTGCGGGCAAGCATGTAAAGTTAATGTAGTTGATGATACCTGTCTGCCTGCAGACAGGTACTGTAGCTGAACCCCGGCGGGACGTTGAGTATACATTTCTCCTTAAACTTCAATAGTACCTGTCTCCACTTCACCAGCCCGCTTGTAATTGGTAATAATTACTCCAGTTGTTGTAATAGTAGAGTCCATTAATGTAAAAGCTGCCGGAATCGGGCCATCTTCAAACAATTTTTTTCCTGTACCAAGAGTCAAGGGGTAAATTTTGAGACAGAGTTCGTCCACTAAATCATTCTGAAATAATAGCTGAACGAGCTTACTGCTGCCCCAAACTTGAATTTCAGGACCTTCTGAATTTTTGAGCTTTTTGATATCTTCCACACTTTTGATAAATACCGTGTTTTTCCAATCTGACTTTTTCATTGTCCTGGACATAACGTATTTTGTACCTTCATTAATACCAGGCCAAAAGTCTCCATGCTCAGGCCAGTAATCAGCCCAAATATCAAATGTTTTTCTGCCCAAAAGATAATCTGCACGTTGTGCCAGCTCTTTTTGTACCACTGTACCACCAACTTCGTCACCATACGGTGCAGTCCAACCGCCATATTTAAAACTGCCTGATGTATCTTCTTCCGGTCCACCGGGTGCTTGCATTACCCCATCTAAAGTAATCATTGATAAAACAATTATTTTTCTCATTGTTGTTTGATTTTAATTATTAAAGATTCATTTCAATTTCAGTGAGATGACCCAATTGCTATGTAAGAACTTCGCATTCAAGTCCATGGGTGCTCAGTGTTTCGATGATAATCTCCACACAAATCTGTTTGCCCTCAACCCTCAATATTTTGTCGCAATCCTCAAGGTCAAAACTAATTTTGGAAAAAGCGAACCTATCGAGAAGAATTGAAGCAAGTTGCTGAGCCACTTCGCGGTGTTGCACATTCGTTTTGAATACTTCAACCATTTTATGGTTTCATTTAGAGTTTAATAGATCTGCTGCAAATGCTCTGTTTTTCCGAATACCGGGTTTGTAGTTTTGTCAACGTAAAGTCAAATAGTAAATTGCTTTTCATTTCTTTTTGTTTTTCATTGCAGATAATACCTTGTCTAATTGATTAAATCTTTCTTCCCATATTTTTCGGAATTGCTCTAACCATTTATCTATTTCTTTCATTTTTTTAATTTCAAGTTGATAATAAACTTCCCGTCCTTGTTGTTCCTGCTTTACCAATTCGCATTCGGTCAGTATGCGTAAATGTTTGGAAACTGCTTGCCGGGATGAATCAAAATGTTCTGCAATCGCATTTGGTGTCATCGCTTGTAACGCGATAAGTGTTATTATAGCCCGCCTTGTCGGATCGGCTATGGCTTGAAAGACATCACGTCTCATTTTTGCTGATTATTTTAATTATGAAACTAATCGGTTGCAAATATATGCGCAACCTTTTGGTTTCGCAAATTTAATTTCAAAAATATTTTCCGTAGAAAAAAGTATACAAGTTTGGCCAGTTTCGATATCGATGTGGCATTAGTATTTTGCCCGCCACAACAGCTACTGATCGAAAATGTTTTGCTTAAAGTAAAAACTATGGTTGAATATTGTTTGTTTAGGCTGAACCCGAATTTGCAATTGACTTATGTTTTCTGTTCAAGCCTATTTGCACAAAATCTTATATCAGCAGTTCGTGCTTATTTTTTATGACTTCCTGGTTTAATATGAGCAAAATCTTCCTGGCTGGTAAAATACTCAAGCCCTAAAATTAATAATGTTGAATTGATGAAATTTAATTTCTGCATTAGTGGTAATAAATCCCAGTCACTTATGGCCCATAGGTAAATACTGTAATAAAAAATCACAAGACAAACTATACAAAGCAATTTGAATAAATGAAGCCTTGTCTTTAGGATAAAAACCGTGACAATAAATATACATGTCCAAAACAAAGTGATTGATATGTTTAGCATTAAGTCATGCAAAGGTGTTACAATTAAAAACATACATAGAATATTAGCTACACCTCCATATTTTAGAATATTTCCAGCATTTTTTTCAGGTATTTTTTTGGACATATTAATGAAAAATAATGCATAGCTGGATGGAAGGATAATCATTCCTAAGCATGCCCAAATTCTGGAAGAGTTTTCAGAGCCATTTAACGCTTTTGTAGCAAACAAGTTGCTTATAAAATTTTTTGTCCAGTCAAAGCCAACAGAATTCCTGTCAAATATAGAACCACCGGGATAAACTAAAGTTGCTATTATCATTAAAATCAAAGAAATGACTACTCCTATTAAAATTGAATGTTTCTTAATCATTTGCTTACTATGCGTTTGCGAATATTGTTGAAAATAGTATGACGGACAACGGATAGGGTTTGCGAAGTGAAGATAGCAACATTCCGTCTGCCTGTAATTGTTGTTGATTTTTATTTATAGTTCAGGATAAAATTTTTGATTAGTAAAGTTCCGCCGCCCTGGTCAGGTATTCCCTTCGCGTTCGGGAGTGGCAAAATCATAAAAGATCCGAAACAGATTGCCGTCAAGATCAGCGACTGTGAACTCATGCAAACCCCATGGCTTTGACTCAGGCGGTGAAACAATCTTCGCCTGGCTGGCGCTCCAAAGGCCATACAACTCATTGACCTGTTCCTTGCTGTCAAGATTGAGCCACACCAACACAGGCCCGGCATTGCGGTAATGCTCCCGAAAGGTGTTGTCAGTGAGAAACATTCTGCAGTTTCCTTTTGAAATTCCCGCAATCCCACCATCCTCGCCGCCCCAATCTATCCTGAAACCAAGATTACTCTCGTAATATGTAGCAGCCTTCTTCAAATCGCTTACCGGTATCTCAGGTACTGCACCAGGAAATTCCAAATTCATAGTGGCTTCTATTTTCTACAAAAGTACAAAATCAATCACCTGCATAGCAGGCCATTAATATCAGTCATTTTAGTTGCCCAAAACTTGCAATTTCGTGAAAACCCAAGCCAAAATGATCCATTCTGTTCCTTTTCGTGCCTTTTTGTTCCAAACATGCCCAAATGTGCCCAAAGGGGGAAAGTAACTTTTAAACTCTTCCTAATCTTGCATTATGGTTAGGCAACAGTCTTACCTCATTCTTAAATCATCGTCAGTATGCCAAACATCACAATGCCAAATCTAAATAAATTTACCCCTAAAGATGCTCCATTCGTATCTTTGCCGCCCCGGATTATGAATGTAAATGTGTTATTGGAGCAGTATCAAAACTCCCCCCGCCTTTTTCAATTGGCGGACAGGCTCCTATTTGCCGATACCCAAAAGATCTATCTCAAAAACTTACAGGGCAGTAGTGCAGAGTTTGTGGTGACCACTGTTTTTATGCATGAAAAATGCAAAGAACTCAATCACCTTGTTGTTTTGAACGACGCGGAAGAAGCCGCTTATTTCCAGAACACCCTCGAAAATCTTACCAGTGCACTGGATCTGTTTTATTTCCCTTCCTCTTTTAAAAACAGGAAGAACTTTAAGCTCCTTAACTCATCGCATGTAATGCTACGTACTGAGACATTAACTCGCTTATCTGCAGGTGGTAACAGGAAGATCATTGTCACTTATCCCGATGCATTATTTGAAAAAGTAGTCTTGCCCAAAACACTCAGTGGTAATATTATCAGCATAAAAACAAACGATACCATTAACCTTGACAGCCTGCTGGAGTTATTTGTGATGTACGGATTTGAACGTACGGATTTTGTGTATGAACCGGGTCAGTTTGCGTTGCGTGGAGGTATACTCGATATCTATTCATTCGGCAATGAAAAGCCATACCGGGTAGAACTATTTGGTAATGAAGTAGACAGCATCCGCATCTTCGATCCCGAAACACAATTAAGTGAAAGAAAACTGTTGCAGGTTAACATCATTCCCAATATAGAAACACAGTTCGATAGCAGTGAGAAAGTCTCCCTGTTTGAATTCCTTCCTTCAAATACCATTGTTTGGCTCAAAGACTGGGATGTAATAAAAGAAAAAATTCGAGACCAGGAAGAAGACCTGGAAGGCTTCCTTGATTTTATCAAACACAACTCCGCACTCACCACTCACGATACTGATGACGAGGATACCAAAATTGTAAAGGATATTAAATGGGATGACTTTGTAAGAACGGGCACTATAGAGCAGCAATTACAACCCCGGCATATTGTAGAATTTGGTTATAAGCCTCATATGGCTACTTTCGAAATTGAGTTTAGAACGAAACCTCAGCCTGCCTTTAACCGACAGTTCGACCTGCTCATCAAAGACTTAAAAGCACATGAAAATACAGGTTACAGCATTTACATATTTGCAGAACAGGCACGCCAGCTCGAACGGCTGAACAGCATCTTCACCGACTTAAATACGGAGATTCAATTTGTCCCTGTCCCCACTTCCATTCACGAAGGCTTTATTGATGAAGACCTGAAAGTGTTATGCTATACCGACCACCAGATATTCCAGCGTTACCACAAATACCGTGTTAAGCAGGCATACAATAAAAATAAGGCGCTTACCTTAAAAACACTCCGTGACTTACAGCCCGGTGATTATGTTACCCATATTGACCATGGTGTGGGTACTTATAGTGGACTGCAAAAGATTGAAGTGAATGGTAAAACGCAGGAAGCGGTACGCATCATCTATAAGGACAGCGATATCCTCTATGTAAATATCAACTCCCTTCATAAGATTTCAAAGTACACGGGTAAGGAAGGAACCATCCCTAAGATCAATAAACTGGGCAGTGATGTATGGAACAGGTTAAAAGAGAAGACCAAGACCAAGGTTAAAGAGATTGCTTTCGATTTGATTAAGCTCTATGCACAACGCAAGGCACAGCATGGCTTTGCACATTCTCCTGATACCTATTTGCAAACAGAGCTCGAGGCATCTTTTATTTATGAAGATACACCTGATCAAAGCAAAGCTACTGCCGATGTAAAAAAAGATATGGAAAGCCCTTCGCCTATGGACAGGCTTGTATGCGGCGATGTTGGCTTTGGCAAAACAGAAGTTGCCATTCGTGCAGCATTTAAAACCTGCGTGGATGGAAAACAGGCGGCTATCCTTGTCCCAACTACCATTCTTGCATTCCAGCACTATAAAACATTTAAAGACAGACTCAAGGATTTTCCTGTAACAGTAGATTATATTAATCGCTTCAAATCATCAAAAGAAAAGAAGGAAACGCTAAAAAATGTAGAAGACGGAAAGGTGGATATAATTATTGGCACACATGGACTTCTAGGTAAAGAGGTAAAGTTTAAAAACCTTGGCGTGATGATCATTGATGAAGAGCAAAAGTTTGGCGTGGGCCATAAGGAGAAACTAAAAACACTCAAAACAAATGTGGATTGCCTAACGCTAACCGCAACACCTATTCCCCGTACACTGCAGTTTAGTTTAATGGGTGCAAGAGATTTAAGCATCATCAATACACCTCCGCCCAACAGACAGCCCATACAAACAGAAGTACACGTATTCAATGACGATTTCATCCGCGATGCCATCTATTTTGAAACAGAGCGTGGCGGACAGGTTTTCTTCATCCATAACCGGGTGCAGGGACTCGGAGAAATAAGTGCCATGATACAGGGTCTATGTCCTGATTTAAGTGTAGGTTATGCTCATGGACAATTGGAAGGCCATGAACTGGAAGAACGGATAATGGATTTTATTGATAGGAAATACGATGTACTGGTGTGCACCAATATTGTGGAGAGTGGCGTAGATATTGCCAATGTAAACACTATCATTGTTAGCAATGCCCATCATTTTGGTTTGAGTGATTTGCACCAGCTACGCGGACGTGTTGGTCGCAGCAACAGAAAAGCCTTCTGTTACCTGCTCGCGCCACCAATGAGTACCTTACCTGCTGATTCAAGAAAACGTTTACAAACGCTGGAGCAGTTTAGTGATTTGGGCAGTGGCTTTCAAATTGCTATGCGTGATCTTGATATTCGCGGAGCTGGTAATATGTTAGGTGGTGAACAAAGCGGCTTTATGGCAGAAATAGGATTTGAAATGTACCAGAAGATTCTTGATGAAGCAATACGCGAATTAAAACGTACTGCATTTAAAGACCTGTTTAAAGAAGAGATAAGCAAACAGGATGATTTTGTAAGTGACTGTACCATTGATACCGATTTGGAAATTTTGATCCCTGATAGTTATGTGGAAAGTATAACAGAACGTCTATCACTGTATACCCGGTTGGATAATTGTGAAAATGAAGAAGACCTCAAAGCATTTCATACTGAAATGATCGATCGTTTCGGTCCGATGCCCAAACCCGTGGAAGACCTGTTTACAACAGTACGTTGCCGGTGGTATGCTGTTGACCTGGGCTTTGAAAAGATGAGTTTGAAAGAGGAAACCCTCCGTTGCTATTTCATCAACAAAAATGATTCTCCTTATTTTGAATCGGATATCTTCAAAAACACGCTGCAATTTCTGCAAACAGGCACCAACAAGGCAAGGCTTAAACAGGTTGCTAAAAACTTTTTACTGGTAGTGGATGATGTAAAAGATATGACTGCATTACAGCGGTTTCTAAAACAGATGCATTATACAATTATAAAGAAGGAAGAAAAAGTGGTTGTATAACTCCTTGAAAATTCTGCTCCTTTATTTAACTTAGGGTAAAAATACCCCGCTATGGCAGAAAACTCATTCCTCGGCACAGAAACGCAGCCTGATTACGTACCAACAAGTGATGAAAAAACACTCGCTCTTTTATCCCATATTTTAACATTTATAGCGCCATTGCTTGCGCCACTTGTTATATGGCTTATAAAAAAAGATGAATCACAGTTCGTTGCCTATCATGCAAAAGAATCTCTGAACTTTCAAATATCTCTTATCTTATATTTTCTTGTTGCCTGTGTATTAATATTTATATTTATAGGTTTGATTCTTATCTGGATAATTGGCATGGTAGCCTCGATACTTATTATAGTTGCCACAATAAGAGCAAGCGAAGGAAAGCTGTACAAATACCCCTTCAGTATAAGGCTTATAAGCTAGATTACCTTATTTGTAAACTTACTCTTTCTTACTGCCTGCAATAAGGCTTTCAATTAAAGAAGAGGTTATAGACAAAAGGATACTGAATAGCAATGCACTCCACCAGCCATCTACTTTAAAACCGGGAACAATTGCTGCTGCCCATTTTATGATCAGGATATTGATGACCAGCAAAAACAGGCCCAGGGTAACTATAGTAATAGGGATGGTAAGTATTACAAGTATGGGCTTGACAAAACTGTTCAGCAGTGCCAGCACAATAGCAAGCAATATGGCAGTAAGGCTATCATCAATAGTAACACCCGGAAGCAGCCAGGCAGCAATAATGGCCGCTACGGCAATAACCAATATTTTACCGACAAATGTTCCCATGATTTTTTAGATTACAGTGAGCTGATAAAACTCTTCTTCAATAAAATACTTATTGGCAAGCAGCATTATTTCTTCAGCGGAAATGGTTTTGATTGTTTCAATACTTTTATAAAAATACGCTTCTGTAAGGTTATTGAGCACATAATTTTTCCATCTGGAAATAATATGGAACGGCCCGTCCAGGTCGCCTAATATAGACCCGATCATATAATTGCGTACAAGATGCAGTTCTTCTTCACTCACAGGCTCTTCTCTTAGTGTTTTCATTTCATTATACACTTCTGCAATGGTTGCTTTGCTCACATCACGGCCGGCTTCGGTACTTATTACCCACGCACTTTGCTCTATGTGGTTTTGAAGAAAGCTGTGAATGCCATAAGTATAGCCCTTATCTTCCCGGATATTACTCATTAGCCTTGATCCGAAGAAGCCACCGAAAATATTATTAAGTACCTGCACTTTAATAAAGTCGGGGTGGTGCCTGTTGGGGAAATGCCTTGCTATTCTTATTGCTGCCTGCACACCATTTTCATCATTAATAATGTCATGCTTTTTTTCAACAGCCGGATCAGTGCCATATTTTATCAGTGCCAGGTCATTGGCATGCAAAGGCAGCTTGCCAAAATGGAGATTTAATTGTTCCTGCAAATTGGAAGGTAGCTTTCCCGCTACAAACAGTATACATTTTCCATTACAGTAAAACCTGTTATAGAAGGCGAGAAGTTCTTCCCTTTCCAGGGCATCATATTCTTCCGCGGAAGTGTATTTGCCATAGGGGTGATTTTTCCCATAAAGTAATTCATCTATAATACGGTTTCCTACAAAATCACATTTCTTGAGATTAACAGACAGTTTCTGTTTTTGTATCTGCCTGTAAATAGCAAGCTCTGCTTCAGGAAAAATACTTTCCATTAACAGTTCACCCACCACAGGCAGCAGTTCTGTTATATGTTTAGTTAGACAATGCAGCGTAATTGTTGCTGTTTCGTTATAGCAACCGCGGTTGAGATATGCCCCATAATATTCACAGTGCTCGTTAATCTCCAAAGCGGTTTTATTCCTGGTGCCATTTTTCAATAAATAATTTGCAGTGCCAGCTACGATATTCTTTTCTTCATACCAGTTGCCCGCATAAAGAACCCACTCGACCTGCAACACTTCCTCCTCTCCCGCATCAATAGCATAAACGGGTACGCCATTATCAAGCTCGAAGTATTGATAGGGCTTAAGCTTTAAATCAAAGTCAACTGCATCAACTATTACAGGTGGCACTTTTCTATCGATCATAACATTCATTTAAGAAGCGCAAAAATAGAGGAATTAATGTCCCTCAAAACATACAGACGAACAAATAGGCCCAGCATTAGCGGCAGGTAATAAAGCATTGCAAAAGCCAAACCGCGGTGATATTTATTTAATCATAGTGCAAGAATATAACAAACTACAAGACTGCTTTCCCATTTGGGCAGGTTTGGGCTCACTTGGGCACAAATGGCACAGAATGGCACTAAATGGATCATTTTGGCCCAGTTTTGCACAAAATTGCACGCTTTGGGCCACTATCCAGGAAGAGGGCAGGGCGGGACCGGGAGGGTAAGGGGAATGCTTGGGGTGAGTGATCAGTTGTCTGTAAATTAGTGGAGGGGAAATGCATAGTATAATTTATTTGCGCTTTTACTATGAAGGGACCATGAAGTTGTTATAAAGAAACTATAAGGAGACCATAGAGGGACCATAAAGGAGAAAGTAAGAGGTACAAAGTACAAAATGAGTTTAGTAAGGGTGTGACATTTCGCGGCCGCCTGTATAATTTTGAAGGGATAACGCTTTTCGACGGTATGTAGCTTGCTTAAAATGGTTGAATTCCCCATCCATCAATTGAGATGGGAAGAACAATCAATTAAATACTTGTCATTTGTCTGCAGCCAAAACTCACCTTAATACTATATTTTTGATTGATAACAATATGCTTAATATGTCAAAAGAACAGATTTCATATTTGGTATTTGGTGCCGTATTGCTTTTGGCATTAGTATTTGATTTGGGATTATTAAGTAAAAAAAATAAAACCGTTTCTATAAAAACAGCCCTGCTACAAACCCTTTTCTGGGTGGCCCTTGCCATGGGCTTTTTTATTTTTATGTGGTGGGAAAAAGGCAAAGCCCCGGCATTGGCATACCTCAGCGCATATCTTATGGAATGGAGCCTGAGTATCGACAACATTTTTGTCTTCATTCTAATTTTCAATTCATTTTCGGTGAAGGAAAAATATTATTCCCGGGTATTGCTGATAGGAATAATGATGGCAGTTCTCTTTCGTGTAATATTTATAACCGTAGGTGTAGCAATAGTGGAACGTTTTGAATGGGTACTATTGATCTTTGGCGCTTTCCTGGTTTATACCGGCTACAAAATGTTTAGCACAACAGAAGACAAAGAATTTGATCCCCATGAAACAAAGATCTTCCGGTTTTTAAACAGCTTCCTCCCCCTGGCACAGCATGACGGGGACGGAAAATATATCGTACGGGATGAAAACGGTAAACCCCTGTATACAACTTTATTCGTGGTAGTTATTTTACTGGCATCCATTGACCTTCTTTTTGCCCTTGATTCTATTCCCGCAGTAATGGGTATTTCAAGAGACAAGCTGGTAATTTATACATCAAACATATTTGCTGTGTTGGGCCTTCGCTCTTTATTCTTTTTATTACGGGGGGCAGTAAGCAAATTTGATTACCTACAACAGGGCATTGCAATAGTGTTGGTTTTTATTGGTATAAAGATGCTTGGCGAGCATTGGGTAAACAAATGGATTGATAAAGATATGCAGGTCATTATTTCACTTGGTGTAATACTTGTTTGCATTTCCGGTTCTATCCTTTATTCCATCTATCACCAAAAAAAAGGTGAACCGAGTGATTTTAGAGGATCAGAAATTGATTAAAATACTTACTTGTCATACACTATTCAACATATAGCCCAAATCCTTTCTGCAAAGAGTATTTTGCCAAATGCCAGTGTGTCAATAGAATACCTTGCAACAGATAGCCGCCGCATATCTTTTCCTTCATCCACTTTATTCTTTGCCTTACAAACGGAGCGAAGAGATGCACATGTTTTTATTAATGAACTTTATGAAAGAGGTGTACAGAATTTTATTGTAAGAGCCGGGTATGATACAAGCGAATACAATAACGTGAACTTTATTTTTACTGATAACACGTTGCATGCTTTACAACAGCTTGCTGCTTATCACCGAGCTCAATTCAACTATCCTGTTATCGGCATTACAGGAAGTAATGGAAAAACAATAGTAAAGGAATGGCTATACCAATTACTTTCACCCGACTATAATATTGTACGAAGCCCCCGGAGTTACAATTCCCAGGTTGGAGTACCATTAAGTGTTTGGCAAATGGGAGATGAACATACACTTGCCATTTTTGAAGCGGGTATTTCTCAGCCCAACGAAATGGAGGCATTGCAAAAGATCATAGAGCCAAGTATTGGTTTGTTTACCAATATAGGTGAAGCACACCGAGAGCATTTTAAGGACCTTAGCCAAAAGGCGGCTGAAAAAGCCATACTCTTTCGTGATTGTCCTGTGATTCTTTTTTCTGCCGATGATACCATAATAAAACATGAACTGGATGACTTAGAGGGTGCACATCAATTTTTCACCTGGGGTAAAGGTGTAAAGGCACAAATCGAGGTAACCAATGTAGAAAAGAGAGCGCATCAAACAGAGATCTTTTTTATTCAGAATAAAGAGCAATCCTCATTCCTTATACCTTTTACTAACGAGGCTGCTGTACAAAATGCGCTAAGCTGTTTAACCGTATTGCTTTACCTGCAAATACCCTTACAGTTTATAAGAGAACGGATGGCAGTTCTTCATACTGTTAATATGCGCCTGCAATTAGTGCATGCCATTAATAATTGCATCGTTATAAATGATGCTTATAGTTTTGATGTGAGTTCTTTTGCAGTTGCTCTCGATTTCTTAGTCCAACAACAACAGCAATCACAACGCACGGTGATCATTTCAGATATACCGGCCGCACATAACAGCGAAACATATGAAGAAGTTGCCGGTATGCTGCAAGCTAAAAACATTCACAGGGTAATCAGTATTGGCGAACAATGGAGTATTTATCAGTCATTCCTCTTCAATAAAATTCCTATAACAGAACATTTTACCAATACTTCGTCATTTATTGATCATTTCAGTGCCAATCATTTTCGGAATGAGACTATTTTACTAAAAGGCGGGAGAGTATTCGGGTTTGAGAAAATTGTTGCCCTGCTGGAAAGAAAGGTGCATCAAACGGTAATGGAGATAAACCTCAATGCCATTGTACATAACCTGAATGCTTATCGTAACCAGTTGCGCAAGGAGGTAAAATTGATGGCTATGGTAAAAGCTTTTGCCTATGGTAGCGGGAGTGCAGAAGTAGCAAGCCTGTTACAGTATCATAAAGCAGATTACTTTGCAGTAGCTTATGCAGATGAGGGTGTGGAGCTGCGAAAAGCAGGTATAAGCATACCTATTATGGTGATGAATGTTGATGAAGCGGCTTTCGAAACCATTGTTCAATACAACCTGGAACCGGAGCTTTTTTCATTCAGCATTTTTAAAGCATTTATTTCTTTTTTAGAGGAAGAGGGACTGAAACAATACCCGGTTCATATTAAACTTGATACGGGCATGCACCGGTTGGGATTTGAAGCACATGATTTGCCCGAATTACTGCCACTGCTAAGGAACAATCATTATATAACAGTGAAGTCTGTATTTAGTCATCTTGCAGCCAGTGAGGATGCGGCAGAGGATAACTTCACCCAACAACAGGCAGCAAGGTTTGACTATTGCTGTAAGCAAATAAGGGAAACACTGCACTACAATTTCCTGATGCATATTGCTAACTCTGCCGGTGTTGCCCGCAACAGTCATTTGCAATACGATATGGTGCGTTTGGGCATAGGTTTATATGGAGTGGATAGCTCAAACGAACAGACGTTACAATTGCACACAGTTGCCACGCTTAAAACTACTATTGCACAAATACGAAAGGTAGCTGCCGGCGAAAGCATTGGCTATAACAGGCGCAGTATAACCAAAAGGGATTCTATAATTGCAACTATTCGTATTGGTTATGCAGACGGCTTTAGACGTGAGTTAAGCGCCGGGATAGGGAAAGTATATATCAACGGGATATTTGCTCCGGTTATTGGCTCTATTGCCATGGATATGGCTATGGTAGACATAACAGCACAGCCTGATATTAAGGAAGGTGATGAGGTTGAGATCTTTGGAAAACATATTCCGGTGCAGCAGGTAGCAGAATGGTGCGGAACTATTCCGTACGAGATATTTACCGGCATCAGCCAACGAGTAAAAAGGGTTTACGTGGAGGAGTGAGCCAAGACATACACCCTATTCTCAGCCTGGTTATATCATTCAACCATGCTACAACCTGCTCTATTGAAACTGTTTCATCATCAATTCAGCAGTAGTGGTACGCTTAGGCGGGTTCTCAAAAAAGTCATACATTATTTCTGTAAACCAAAGCTTGCGGTCATTGTACACAAAATGTGTGGTGCCAGGCAGTATGCATAATAATGCCCCGGGTATATTATTGAATATCTCCAGCGTATGTTCATTCCTGATAGCATCACGGTCTCCTCCCATTATCAGCACATCACATTTTATTTGGTGCAGTTCATTCGTACTAATATGGGGCTGCTCGACCAATAAGCGGAATTGCTTGGACATCACCGAATCGTTCTTTACCATTGGGGCCATCTTGTCTATTAGCGGAAACATATCCGCCGCAACTGCTGTACTGTCGGGCCGCAGGTTGGCGCCACTGGCAAGCAGTTTCTTTACCTTTTTGGGATAATGAATCGCCATAAGCAGCCCTACGATACCGCCATCACTGTGGCCCCATATCATCACAGAATCTATATGCAGTTCATTGAGCACCGCGTTGAGGTCGTCGGCCATTTGTTCGTACGTGAGATAGCCGGAAGGACAGGCTGATTTACCATGGCAACGATTGTCCATCATGATTACTTTATACTTTTTGGATAGGGTATCTATAAACCATGCACGTCCCTTTATAGAACCACCATTGCCGTGAATAAGCACCAAAGGCTGGCCGGTGCCGTATACTTCGTAATAGATCTTAACGCCATTGTTATCAAGGTAATTACCCACTGCAGGATTATCTCCGTAGGGAACAGCATTCTTTTCCTGGGCATATAAGCCCACTGAAAATATGTTAAGGCATATAAGTAAAACTATACTTCTCAAAAGCATGTTGCTAAGTTTAATGGTATTCAATTCTATTTAAAAATAATAGTAAAGTAATAACCCCTTTACTACCTACTGACCGGCGGTTGAAAGCATTGTTCAATGGTCTGCCAACCAGATGCAATATTATAACAACCGGAAGATTCGGTTCCCCGTTTTGGCTCATTTGGGCACAAAAAGGATCTATTTGGCTCATTTTGGATCTTTTTTGCCCGATTTAGCCCTGTTTCGGGGACTATCCGGGAAGGGACCGGGGAGGAACCGGGAAGGGAATAGGGAGGAGCCAGGGAGCAGTGAGCAGTAAACGGTAAGCCGTTTGCGCTTTTAATAGGAAGGAACCATGAATGGACCATAAGGGTACCCTGAAGGAACTATGCAAGGTAAAAGGCGGAAGGGTTTAGGGCGAGGGTGGGAAATGCATATAACGAGATTGTGGCGATTTATGATAAAGCATTTTGGAGCAAGTTGGGAATTGAACGCTGATGCTACATTAATAATAAGGCGATCAAATGTGCGACGCAACAGACGATGCCATAATAATCAAAAAGCTGGTATCATAATCAAAAAAATATTATCCCGAACAAGCGTTAAATAGTTCGCCCGGTATAATAATTATTCATATTACCACTTATACTGCGATTTTCAGGAAGAATTATTTGGCTGTAAGGGGTAAACGGAGTTTTTTTGCAGTCCTTTTAAAATTAATGAAAATGCGTTCAACCCTATGCCTTGCAGTATGTGCAATCTTTTCAATCATTGCAATAGTTTCCTGCCAGAAAGAATTCTCAATTGATTTATTTGATGCCACAGCGTCTTTAAAAGATTCATCTGGCAATTGTTTGCCTATTGTCGTAAAAGGCAATTATCAAAAGGATACCCTATTAACAGCTGAAAACTATATTGAAGCAAATGTGAATGTTGCCTCAACCGGCAGTTATTTTATACAAACCGAAACGGTAAATGGATTTTCCTTTTCAGGACAGGGCCAGTTTGAGCGCACCGGTTTACAAACAATACGCTTAACAGCAACAGGTACGCCCGCTGCCACGGGCAATTTTGATTTTATGATAAACTATGGTGGCAATAGCTGCCCCGTTACCATATTAGTTGCAGATGGTGCAGCAGGGGCAAAATATTCGCTTACCAATGGTTCAGGTGATTGTCCTGTTGTGGAGGCCAAGGGAATATACATGCAGAATGTTCCAGTAGACCGCAGCAATTATATTTCATTTGCCGCTCATGTTACAAAGGCTGGCGTTTATACGATTGGCACTGAAACAGAAAATGGTATTTCTTTCGAAGGCTCCGGGACCTTTACGGATACGGGAATGCAGCATATTGTATTAAAAGCTTCAGGTACACCTATAACAGAAGGTGACTATGACATAAGCTTTACCGGTGATAACGCTAACTGTAGTTTTGCGCTTAATGTAAAACCGGAAAATAATGATCCTGCTGTTTATACCATTGACTGCATGGTAACTCAGTTAAATGGCGATTATATTGCAGCTATACCCGTGGGCTCCGCTAATAAAGCAATTATATATGCTACTGTTACTACTCCGGGTAAATACAACATAACTACCCCTACAGTAAATGGTATCGGTTTTTCGGCTTCCGGGACTTTCACCGCGGCTTCAATGTCACCCATACCTGTTACTTTGAAAGCGACAGGTACACCAGTAGTCCGCGGCGATTTTGATTACCCTGTTACAGCAAGCAGTAACAGTTGCAGCTTCAAGGTTTCTTTCACTGGTCCTGCTGAATTTACATTGGCAGGTTCGCCCGGTGCATGTGCTGCCGCTATTGTAAACGGCACATATAATAAAGGATCTGTTTTGGGTAATGCCAATACGGTTGTAATAAAAGCCAATGTAACAGCAACAGGCCCTTATAAAGTCTCGACCAATACTGTAAATGGTTTCAGCTTTACTGCAACAGGAACATTCACCGCTACAGGACAGCAAGATATAACACTAACGGCCACAGGTACGCCGGCAGCGGCTGGCGTTTTTAGCTTTAGTCCGCAGGTAAGTGGCAGCGGTTGTTCCTTTGATATAACAGTTGGCGAAACACCGGCAGATGCAGGCATTTTTACGTGCAAAATAGATGGGGTGTTTACTGCTTTTAATGACAGGGCTGTTGCGAGTATAAAAGAATTACTTACACCCAATACGCTTAGTTTCGAAGGATATACTGCTCCGCCTAATGGCGCCTACGTTCCCGAGTTAAAGTTTTACATTAATTACCTTGATGGCTCACCGGTAAAAGCAGGAAGTTATAATGTAGATGGTCTTCTTACGCAGGGTTACCAGATTGAAATTGATTACATGGAAGTATTTCCAGACATGTCTGTAGTGCGGTGGAATACTGCCAGCTCCTTTTTTTCTCCAAACCCTCCCTTTACCGTAAATATTACCAGTATTACTGAGACCAGAGTAAAAGGTACTTTTAGCGGAGAGATCACTAATTTATTCGAGGGTAGCACCAAAAGAAAAAAGGTAACGGAAGGTAAATTTGACCTGCCTATTGTTGAATAGGAGAGGTTACAGGGATAAAATGGTTTTGTGTTTTACCCTTACTTTTTTCTTGATAAAAAAGTAACAAAAAATCAAGAAAGAAAAGATATACAGCACTTTTCTTTCTTTCGCCTTGATTAAGCTTTTGTACTACTGTGGCTTGAGCTGTTGAATATTAATGAGCTGTTCGCAATTGTTACTTTAGCTGGTTGTGAATGTGAGTGCTATTTTACCTGATTGAGATTTAAGCTGAAAGAATAGGTTGCGTCGTCTTTTTTTCCCAGCCATCGCATTACTTCCTTAATTCGGTTAGCAAGATATGTTTATAGATTGTTTTGTCGGTTATGTTTTTGCGAGTTGTTTAATATCTGCTATCTCGAGGATATTTTTTGGGTAGCCAATGGTTGCTGCGTTGATCATTGCCTGGCCCACTTCATGCATTGTGAGTACATTTTTTGGTGAAATGGCTTTAATGATCTTTGCGATAAACTTGTAGATCGACTTCCAGTTTTTTTGGCCGGAAAAGGGTAACATAACTCCCGGCCTGAAATTGTATTCCGCCTTAAAAGGCAGTTTTGCCAGATCGTTTTCCGTTTTGCCTTTTACACGTGCCCACATGACCCGGCCTTGCTCACTGCTGTCTGTATGGGTGCCTGATACGTAAGTAAAAACCATATTGGTATTTACTGCGAGCAGTGCCTTCGCAAATGCAATAGTAGTATCATAAGTAATTCGGGTGAACTTGTCTTCCTTCATACCAACAGAGCTGATACCAGCGCAGAAAAAACAGGCATCATAACCTTTTATATTATTTGCAAACTTATTCAGTTCAAAGAAATCAGGAACGATCAGCTCTTTTAGTTTGGAATGCTGCATTTCGTAATGCCTGCGGTTAATGATCAGCACTTCACTTACCCTTGGGTTTTGTAAACATTCGAATAATACACCTTCACCCACCATACCTGTTGCTCCTGTTATGATAACTTTTATATCGTTCATTATTGCTTGTATTTATTATGCGAAGGTCGGAAGAAAGATAAGATGATGTTTTGTTGAAAGGGTAAAGTTGGAGAGCATAATTTTCGGCGTTGCGTTAGTGATTTAATTTCATTTGAGCAGATACAAGTGCGATTATAAAAACGGTCAAGTAAAAAGTATAATTTTGACCCCAAAAACAGGATGAAAAAGATATTCCTGTTATGCGTTTTGTTTTCTCAAAGCTTTTTATTGCCTGCACAACATTGTCCATGGGATTGCAGCGGTATGATATTACTGCAAACCAATGTACCCAAAGCTATACTTTACAAACTACATCCCGTTTTGGTGGAAGAAAATAAAAAAGAAATAACCGACACCATTTATGGTACAGGCAAAGACACATATGACCCTTGTGTCTTTTTATCTTATGATGATTTCAGGGTTTACCGCATTAAAAGAATGCAAGTTCATGATTCGTACAAGTATGATACCGTGTATTATTTTGCTAAGGGCTTGTATATGGTAAAGTATAATTATTGTGAGTATAACGAAAGAAATTTATACCTCCGGTTTGTTGACGCACATGCCAGTGTTCTTACCTATCATTATATTGAAATACCCGACAGCCTGCGTATTCATTTACATGATTATAATACCGAATTAAGAGAAGGCAAAAAGGATGAAATGAGCAAACAGGTTACGCCATTTATTCTGACGCTGAATTGTGAAGCTTTTTATTTGCGGAAAGAAGAATGCCGGTAAAGAGATTTACTACTGGACTCCAACAAGGTGCTAAAATCTTATTTTTAATTTAGTAATGAAAGTAGCACGAGATAAATGGAGACATTTTTTTGTTGGCATTGCAATGGGTATTGTACTGCAGACACTCATGTGGTTCCTATTACCCAAACGATTTATTTTGGAAACAGTTATTGCGTTTATCCTGGTAGTAGTAATTAGCTATGGCTTTGAGTTGTATTCAAAATTTACCGGAAAAGGCCATTATGATTTCAATGATGCAGTGGCTGGAGCAATAGGTGGTGTTTTGGGTATGGTAATCATTCTAATAGCTGAATTGTGCATGTTTTTGTAGCCAAAGAATGGAAGGCCTCAGATTGGCAAACAAGAATGTAGAGGTTCTTTCCGATTCCCTGCAAAGTAAACTATGCCTTGATCTAGTTGTTAACTTTTGCCGTTTTCATTTCATATATCCCAACAAAGCGTATTTTTATGGTATAACTCACATTGCATGCGCACAGTATTTGTTTTGATTGTATTGATCTTTTCTATTACGCTAAAGGCACAAACCTCCATACCGGTGAGTTTTATGGATTATGCACAAAGGCAAAACTTTGCCAATGACTTACGTAATAATGACAGCGCTTCAAATAAGAAGTGGTTTTTAAGCACGTATAGTGGCATCTCAACGAGCTTTAATTTTTTCAAAGGCGGCAATGCAACTGTTATCTCTGCCCCGTTGGGTTTGCAGTTAAATCGCAGGTTAAATAATAATTTGTATGCCTTTGCAAGTATATCTGCAGCACCTGCATATGTAAACTTTAGCCGTTCTTTCCTGTCTGCCGGTGTTGATAAAAACTATCAAAGTAATTCCTTTAAGTCAGGCGGTTTCGGCATGTATGGAAGGGCAGACCTTGGACTTATGTACATTAATGATGAAAAAACTTTTTCCATCTCTGGCAGCATAGGCATTGAAAGAAACAGTTACCCCATGTACCCGTATAATCAAATGAATGCTGTAAGACCAAATCCTGTTTTTATAGCTCCTAATTAATTTACCCGCATATTTCAAAAATGCTTGTATGGGAAAGACATTTAAAGAAACATTTACACTTACCGGCGAACAACTGCTTAAAAAAATAAAAGAGCTGATAGAAGAAGGTAACGTAAGAAAAGTAACCATTCATGATAAATCGGGAAAGGAGCTCATGTCTTTTCCCCTAACCATTGGTGTAGTGGGTGCTGTATTGGCACCTGTACTTGCCGCAATAGGCGCATTGGCTGCATTAATTGGTGAGTGCACTATTTCAGTTGAGCGGGAAGAGGAGGTATAAAGCACCTGCGCTGTTAGCAAGCTAAATTTATTTCCATATCATTTATGTAATCACGGATGTCATTGCATCTTATTGAAAATTGACTGCAATGCAACAAACCAGTTTATATATTCCTAAGCCTTGCCATGAAGACTGGAATAAAATGACGCCTAACCAACAGGGGAAATTCTGCAGAAGCTGTAACAAGCAGGTTACAGACTTTAGTATAATGAGTGACCAACAAGTGCTTCATTTTCTTTCAAATCAGTCCGGAAGATTATGCGGACGTTTTGATGCTACACAACTGCAACGCCCATTAACTGACACAACAATCAAAAAGAAAAAAAGCCGGTGGTTGGCTTTAACAATGCCATTGTTGTTTTTATTTAACAAGAGTGAAGCGCAAGGAGAGGTAAAATTATTGGGGGATACAATTTCTACTGTACGGCGCACGCAGAATAATAAAACTGAGCAATTGATGGGTAAGGTTGCTGTATCATTAAAACAAATAATAATTACCGGGAAAGCAGTTAATGAAAATGATGAGCCGCTTGCACGAGCTATTATTATACAGAAAGGAACCCAATATTGGACAACTACGGACAGTGCAGGAAACTTTTCACTAAATATATATTCAAATGACAGCATGGTAACAATTAATGCATCTTTCGTTGGTTTTGAGCCAATTGAAAAACAAATACAGGTTGGAAAAAACGATACAGTTAATATTACTATGAAAAAGTTGGAATATGCGATAACTGAATTAGTAGGATTTGCTGGTGCCATAAGTGTCTGTCATACAGTAAAAACAAGGGATATTATCGAAACAACTTTTAAAAAGATTTTTAATACTTCCGCTTTCAGAATTTATCCGAACCCGGTAGTGAATGGCAGTACTGTGCGTGTAGAAATAAAACAAGCCGGTGAATACCAATTGCAGTTGCTTGATAATCAATCAAGGCTAATAACTGTTGAAAATATTACGAATATTTCAGACAAATTAAACACAAGTTTTGTTGTGCCATCAAACATTACTGCCGGCATTTATTACCTGCGGTTGATCAATGAACAAACAAAAAAGCAGTACACGGAAAAACTTATCGTTCAATAGGCACTTGCAATCAATATCCTGACCCCGGTGAACCTGAAAATTTGAAATAGATTTTACACTTTCTGTTTATCAGTTATTACTTTTAACTTTCACTGGTAAAAGCAACAAAAAATAAACAGATGAAAATAGCTACCTATAATGTTAACGGCGTTAATGGCCGGCTACCTGTATTGCTTCGCTGGCTTGAGGAAACAGCACCCGATGTAGCATGTTTACAGGAGTTAAAGGCACCCCAGGAAAAATTTCCCGAAAAGGCTATACAAGACGCAGGCTATCATGCTATATGGCATGGACAAAAGAGCTGGAACGGTGTTGCAATCCTTGCACGCAATGAGGAACCTAAAGAGATTCGCAAAGTACTTCCCGGTGATCCGGAAGATATTCATAGCCGTTATATTGAAGCAACGGTGAATGGAATAATTGTGGGTTGTCTTTACCTGCCAAATGGCAATCCTGCGCCCGGTCCTAAGTTCGAATATAAGCTGCGTTGGTTTGAACGGTTAACCCTCCATGCAGCGGAGCTATTTAAATCAGGCAAACCTGTGCTACTGACGGGGGATTTTAATGTGATGCCTACCGAAATGGATGTATACAAACCGGAAAATTGGGTGGATGACGCCTTGTTTAGGCCTGAAGTACGCTCAGCTTTTAAAACCCTGGCAGACCAAGGATGGACCGATGCAATAAGAAAGCTTTACCCGGATGAAAAGATCTATACGTTTTGGGATTACTTCCGGAATGCTTATGGTAGGAATGCAGGGTTACGCATTGATCATTTTCTCCTAAGTCCGCACCTTAACAAACGCCTAATTGCTGCGGGTGTTGATCGTAATGTACGTGGATGGGAAAAGACAAGTGACCATGCTCCGGTATGGATTGAACTTGCGGATAAGTAAGTGGCTGGATATTATACCCTTTTTTAATTATCTATACAAGGTGCAATTGCTGCACCCCCAAGTCTGCCTTTAATCATTTGATTACTATGGCTTATCCATTTCCGCATTTGTGCATACAATAAAATGCTTACTTATGTAATTATGTTTTATTGATATAAACACCTGTTATGCATAACAAATTTTACCTGCCAGTAGCTCTTATGATATTGCTGCCTTTTCTTTTATCCGCACAAAAAAGCAAGTCTTCCAACGCATATAGGTTTACCCTTGACCTGGTGCATGTAAGTGATGATAAAGTAAAGGTTGAATTGCTAGCACCTTCTGTAAAATCAGATTCCATCACGTATTATTTTCCCAAGATCATACCCGGCACTTATTCAGAGGATGATTTTGGCAGGTATATTGAACAGTTGCATGCATTTGATAAAAGCGGCAATGAGCTATCAGTCTCAAAACCCGATATAAATAGCTGGACCATTCACAATGCTAAAAAGCTATACAGAGTATCCTATTTTGTAAATGATTCTTTTGATGACAGCATAACCAAACAGACGATTTTTGAGCCGGCAGGCAGTAATATACAGGCTGATACCAGTTATGTTATTAACAACAATTGCTTTCTTGGTTATTTTAATGGTATGAAAAATGTTGCTTATGAAGTTACCATACAGCATCCTGCCAATATCTTTGGAAGCACTGCTTTAACTGATGCTGATAACAGTACTACTACTGACAGGTTTATTACAGAATCGTATAACAGGATTGTTGACAACCCTATCATGTATAGTGTGCCTGACACAACCGTTATTAAAGTAAGCAATACAGATGTGCTGATCTCTGTTTACTCTCCAACAAAAAAGGTTACATCTAAATTTCTTGCAGAAAAACTGGATACACTTTTACAGGCACAGGGAAAATATCTTGGAGGAAAATTACCGGTTGACAAATACGCATTTCTTATTTACCTTGACCGCAAAATAACCGGCTATTCAGGTGGAGAAGGCGCACTGGAACACTCCTATAGTTCTATGTATTATTATCCTGAAAGACCAGCCGAACAATTGTCAACAGAATTCGTGAATCATGCAGCACATGAATTCTTCCATATTATCACACCGCTTACTATTCATTCAGATGAAATACAATTCTTTGATTTCAACCAGCCAAAAATGTCACAACATCTTTGGCTGTATGAAGGATCAACGGAATACCATGCACATATGGTACAGGAAAAGTATGGGATCATTACTTCGGAGGAATTACTAAACAGGTTAAGCAGCAAGATCACTACTTCAAAAAATAATTATAATGATACAGTGCCATTTACTGTAATGAGCAGGGAGATTCTTGGGAAATATAAAAAACAGTTTGGGAATGTTTACCAGAAGGGTGCACTTATTAATATGTGCCTTGACATAAAATTACTACAGCTTTCGGATGGTAAATATGATATCATGGATCTCATTGATGCCCTCTCCAATAAATATGGCAAGCAGAAAGGATTTAAAGATGATGAACTCTTTGAGGAGATCGGGAAGCTTACCTATCCCGCTATTAAGGAGTTTCTGATTGCCTATGTTGGAGGTAATAAGCCTTTGCCATTACAGGAAATATTCAATATAGTTGGAGTTAGTTATCAGCCAGTGCTTGAAACAAAGGATAGTATATTTTCATTGGGACATATTGCGTTAAGTTTTAACCCTGCAACAAAAAGAATATTTGTATCTGATACTACAGGTATGAATAGCCTTGGCAAGCAGCTTTCCTATAATAAAAATGATGAGTTCGTTGCTGTGAACGGGGAAGCAATTACTATTGCAAATGCCAACAAGTTTTTCAACAGCTTTGGCTTATCTTCAAAACAGGGTGACAGTCTTATTATCGATGTTATGCGAAAAGATGCAAGCGGCAATTATGTGCCTGTTACATTAAGGGGTATTATGACAAAATTTCCCGTAGTTCAATACAATGCTCTTAGCTTTAAGGATACTGCAACCGCAGATGAATTGAAGCTAAGAGGGATATGGCTAAGCCCAAAACAATAGACTTTATTAAAGTGTCTTGTAAACTTATAGTGTGTTCAAGAGCATTTTCCATACCTGTTGAGTTGCATGCAACCCATATCTTTGATTGGAAGTGCCCGGAGAACTAAGCGTTATTGTTTATTTGCATCATTCCTGAACACCATTTGTCTCAAAAACGAACACTATTTCCAAAGGGATGAGGAATATACACTTAAATCCTATTCCCGATCATCACTTTTGCGTACCGACCAGCAGCTATTCATTTCCGCTCACCATTCAAATGCAGATTATTTATTGCAATCACCATGGGTTTTGCCAGTATATTATCAAATGTCAAAACAATGAAAAAGTACTTAATATGGTTGCCGGTAGTTGTAGTGGTAATGGGTGCAGCTATGTATCAGCCGGTGAAGGAAGCGATGACAGAAAAGCCTTTTGACAAGAATATTTCATTTGCTGTTTATAAAGGCAATACTTATGCATCCGAGATATATAATAGCACATCTGCAAAACTGCATATCACTATTGAAAAAGTGAGTGGCAGGAAGCGCACAATTGTATGGAGCAAAACCTTTGATGCAAAATTGCTGAAACAATATCCCTCGCTTGAACATGCTTTGTTTCAAACAGTGACGGTTCCAAAGGTTATTGGAAATGACCGGTTGGAAATTACGTATACACTTACATATAATTCTAACGGGAGTGAACTGCAAATGCAAAATGGCACGATTGTTTCTGGAAAAATGAAAAGCAATAAACTTGAGATCAGTATTTGAGTCTGACAAATAAGAAAACTGTTGACAAAAGATCGTTAGAATGAATACTCACCAATGTTTAGACAGGATTAAATAACCGATTCAAGCTTTCAAAAGTACTGTTATGGGAACAAATGCAACTAATCAGGAAATACTGTTAATGACCACTACTTTATCCGGCAGGGAATTCTGTGAGAAAAATGCAAGCTGCAACAGCCGTGCTTCATCCGCCTGGGACCAACTGGAAGAAGCCTGCTGGAATGGGTTGCTTGATGAACTGCTACCGGGCATTATTGGAAAAACCGCCTCCGGCAAAAAGTTGTTTCTAAAGCAGGTCCTTCAATGCAGGGCCTTTGTAGAAATTGAACTTTGTGATTACCCTGTACATGCAGAGAATATGCATTCAGTTAATCCATACCTTTTTTTACCTGCTCTACTATACAACTAAGTGAGAAATTATATAAAGAAGTAAGGGATGGGAATGAATGAAGTAGCAAACTCAATCCTGATCTGATAACTCTTCACTTGAAGGCAGCTTTCCCGTTTTGATGGCCTTTATAAAATTATCATAGTCTTTCTCCGTTTGATCTGCATAAGCAACCGCAAAATTGCTCATAGCTTCATCAAGCGCATTACTTCTGCCCATATAACTGCTGAGCAACTGCGCGTCTCCCGCTTTGGCATGGGCACGTGCCAACATCCGGCCGCAAAGAACCGCATAGGCGGTAAGCAGTTCCTTATCGAAATGGTCAATGTTGGGTGACATCTTTTTGTCGCGTAGCTGGCGGAGGTAAAAGTGTCGGCCCTCCGGGCCGGTACTCCAGCCAAGAAAAATATCACTGGCTGCCTGGACAAGACGCTGACCTGATATTATACGTTGTCCATTATGTGCATACCCGCTTTTTGAAGTATAAGGTTCCAGCACACTTTGCCTTGCCTCTTTTACCTGCATGAATAAAGGTTCGTCTTTTTCATTAAGCATTAGCACCACATAACAGCGCGTACCGACACTGCCAACACCCACAACCTTTAAAGCAATATCCACTACCCTATACCGGCTAAAGAGGAGGTTGCGATCGTTCTGCAGCGTAGCACTGTATTGCCCGAGAAACTTTATTATCATTTCCTTTCCCTTCTTTACATCGAAGGGGTGATATACCAAGGGATGCTGTTCTGCTATCTCAAACATGCCCAACACGTTCTTGGTTATCTTATAAAACACCTGCTGGTGAGAGTTCTTTTGTGCTTTTGCTATGGCAGCATCTATTAGTTTTTTACCCTTTTCACTTTTTGCATTGTCCCTGATGGATTGCAAATCAAATTTCATATACCAGAGGTCAAGCATATTCATGCCGGCATATTCTGCCATACTTTCCCTGTATGATTCAGTAAGGGCACGCGCAGTATTTTTTGCATCAGCATTACCCAGGCTTATGTGACGGGCAGCCAATACAAAGCTTGTAGCAAGCCGTTTAACATCCCATTCCCAAGGGGCTGGGTGTGTTTCATCAAAATCATTCACATCAAATATCAATGTGCGTTCAGGCGTGGCAAAGCCACCAAAGTTCATGAGGTGGCAATCACCTACAGCCTGCACATGTATGCCTGTATTGGGAAGTATTGAAAGGTCTCTTGCCATAATAGAAGCAGTGCCCCTATAGAATATAAATGGAGATGCACTCATGCGGAAATGACGCAGAGGAATAAGATTAGGCAACCGGTCATAATTTGAATCGGTTATCATCCTTGTTACTGAAGGCCGTTTCGATGAAAGCTTGAATATGGCGTGAGCTTTTCGGCTTGTTGTTTGGCGCAGTGCTTTTGCTTTTTCCTGTGCAGTGGTCGGCATGATGGAAGTATTAGCTGTTAAAGAGTAACTCCTATGAAGATAGCACAGTAGGCACAGTTTTGCAAGCCGGGCTTTTAGAATAGTTTGCAAGATGTAAAAGGATTTAGTGGGTTGTTGTGCTATTGAAATGGTTGTGTGTCTTACGGTTTTTCTTTGTTTTGTCATTACTGTAGTTTTTATTGTAATAAAATAGTTTTAGTAAAGCATGATCATTCATTAAAATCATGCTCATACCATGGTGCAAGATTATATCAGGCAGAAATATCGGTTTCCCGTTTGGGCACGTTTGGGCTCACTTGGGCACTAAATGGCACGAAATAGCACGAAATGGATCAATTTGGATCGGTTTTGACCGTTTTGGCCCGTTTGGGATCATTTGGGCATTCTTTGATGAACTATCCATGAAGGGGTTATGAAGGGATCATGAAGAGACTATTAAGGGACTATTAAGGGAGTAAGATTGTAGAATAACTCACGGAGCCTTGCTGAGGGATTATGAATAGTGAACTGAATTTATCGGTCAGGCGACCGACAATGGCGTGGAAAAAAGAGAGATCAATAGATGATCTGTACATTTTTAAACTCTCCGTTTGTTATAACAACAGAATCAAAAACAGTGGTAAAATTAACAGGCCAATAAAGAGTACCAGAGAAATTTCCTTCAATCGTACCATTAGTATTCCTGGTTACATTAACTATAAAGCCGGGATGATTAAAGACAGTTGCATGCATTTCATTGTGTATTGAAAGGAAGGCCTCAATCAATCCGGACGTTGGAGTGAATGACGATGTTACAAGGCTATCAGTTAATAGCTGAAGATAAATCATTTCATCTTTGGCCGGGTTAGATCCCATTATAGTGTAGCATCTGATGGGATCGCCAATTGAGAGTGCTGTTCCTTTTGAAGTGCAAGCTCCTTCATGATCATTAAGCAGGCTATCGCATCCGCCACTATACTTAAATTCCTGTCCGTCAACCATAAATTTTATATAAGATTCCGGCATTGCAGGAGGCACTGTATTTTGTTTACATGCTAACAGAAAAAAAAGAAAAATAAAGGGGCAGCCTTTCATTAAAAGATATTTAGCTTCTGCAAGAAAGATATAATTACCGAGATAATTCATTTTAAAAAGAAGATAGTAAACATTTTGGGTTCCGTATTTTGTAAGGCTTTATCCTCTTTAATAGCTATACAGTTGTTACCTGCATCCCTGGCGTAAATAGCTCAATATATAATTCAACGTACAAGTGTGCGACGCAACAGGCGATGATAGCAGCACTATCGCCGGGCTCATAAAACTCAATTCAGTATAATATCACATCATTGCAATAACTTAGTTTAACTGTTTTGTTTTACAATAAGAACTAAATCTACCGATCATGATTGAAAAGCTGAACTGGGAATCAGTTCCAACAGAAGAAGTGACTCCTTCCATGCACCGCAAGATCGTTACAGGCGAAAAACTGATGATCGCCAAAATGAAATTCAAAGATGGTTTTAGAGTGCCGTTGCATCACCACGTGCATGAGCAGGTAACACAGGTAATTTCAGGGCAAATACGTTTTTGGTTTGGAGAAAATAAAGATCAAACAATGGACCTGTATGCAGGAGATGTAGTAGTTATTCCATCGAATCTGCCACATGAAGCCCTGATGATTGGTGATGTGGAGGAAGTGGATACATGGGCACCTCCACGACAGGATTGGTTAGATAAAACAGATGATTACTTAAGAAAATAACTTATGGACTTAGGACTAAAAAATAAGGTAGCATTTGTAGCCGCCTCCAGCAAGGGGCTTGGCAAAAGCGTTGCCCTCGAACTGGCACAGGAAGGCGCCAGCATAATTATTTGCGGACGCAATAAAGACATTTTAGAAAAGACAAAACAGGAAATAGAGCAACAAGCTAACGCAGAAGTATTAGCACTTGCAGGGGACTTATCTATTCCTGCTGAGCGGGAGCAGATCATTAAAAGTGCATTACAGGCTTACAGCACTATTGATATCCTGGTTACGAATACCGGTGGCCCACCCTCTGGAAAGTTTGAAGCATTTAAGCAGGAAGATTGGGATAAGGCATATCATCAACTGCTGGCAAGTGTTGTTAGTTTAATCAATGGCTTTTTACCGGGGATGAAACAACAACAATGGGGGCGGATTATTGCTATCACATCCATGGCTGTAAAACAACCAGTGAATAACCTTATCCTATCCAACTCAGTAAGGGCGTCTGTTGTTGGACTGATAAAAACCTTGTCCAATGAATTAGGCATGTATAATATTACAGTGAATAATGTAATGCCCGGGTATACAGAAACCGCCAGGCTGAAAGAATTGATTGAAAACAATCCGTCTTTTGAATCAGCGAAAAGTGAAATACCATTAGGGCGATTTGGAAGCCCGGAAGAATTTGCCGCTGCTGTTGCATTTTTAGCAAGTGAGCGTGCCAGTTATATTACGGGCGTTTCACTGGCAGTAGATGGGGGATGGATCAAGGGAATGTTTTAGATATTCTATCTACGCAGATAACCGGTTCATCATAAAATTCTACGTAAGCTCACATTATTAAATCCTGGTAACATTTAGTGAGCAGAAACCCTGAGTACATTAATTCCTGTAGTTTTATTTAAAAATCAAGTATGCGTTTTTTAAAATGGCTCGTGGTAATTATTGTGGTAATATTAATTGTTTATTTACTGGGACCAAGTCCAGGTACACCAGCATATACATTAGCAATGCCCACAGTACCCGCAGCGCCAGGTGCATTAGAGGCTTATGTAAAAAATAATGAAGACCAGCATAAATTAAAACCTAATAATGAAGCAAGGATTATTTGGGCTAATGATTCTTTAAAACAAAGAACAGCATACAGTATTGTTTACCTGCATGGATTCTCTGCTTCGCAGGAAGAAGGCAATCCTATCCATATTAATATAGCAAAAGAATTTGGTTGCAACCTCTATTTGTCCCGCCTTGCCGAACATGGTATTGATACAACTGAAGCTATGCTAAATCTTACTGCTGAAAAATACTGGGAATCAGTAAAACAAGCTTTAGCTATTGGAAAACAGTTGGGAGATAAAGTTATATTGATGGGCACTTCCACGGGTGGAACAAATGCAATACAGTTAGCTGCCACGTATCCTGGTGATGTTAAAGCATTGGTTTTGATGAGTCCGAATATTGCCATTAATAATGATAAAGCGTACTTGCTTAATAACCCCTGGGGGTTACAGTTAGCCAAACTGATAACAGGGAATGCCTATGTTACTTCAAAGGATGAGCGTCCTGCTTTTAAAGCTTACTGGTATCATCATTACCCGCTGGAAGCAACAGTTCAATTAGAAGAAATGCTTGAGACAACCATGACACCTTCAACCTTTGAAAAAGTAAAGCAGCCGGTATTAATGCTTTACTATTATAAAGATGCTATACACCAGGACAGTGTGGTAAGTGTACCTGCCATGTTAAAAATGTTTGATGAACTGGGTTCATCAATAAAAATAAAGGAAGCACTGCCGGGTACCGGGGATCATGTTATAGGCAGTTATATAAAATCGAGAGATCTACGCAGTGTACAGCGGGCCATTGAAGATTTTATGGAGCAAGTATTAAAGCTGCCTAAAATAAATGAGATTGTTATCAATGACAGTATTCAACTGAGGCATTGAATCTAGTCAGTGGTTACCCATTGCTAATAAAAAATGTCACCGACTGTGTTAGGAGGCATTTTACCTGTTGACCCTTATAGGTGCCGGCCTGCCATTGAGGGATTTTTTTAATAATCCGCATTACTTCATATGCCGTATTATATCCAGGGTCGTCTACTACTTTAAGATCTGAAATGGTACCATCTTTATTTACGAGAAACTCAACAGTTACTTTATAAATGCCTGCAGGAGATCCGGCATCAACAGGTACTACCGAGTCGAGGTTTCGCTCAAGGTATTTTTGCCATGCGATATTGCCCCCAATAAAAGCCGCATCCTGGGTTGTTCTCAGAAAAATAGTATCTCCCGCCTGCGTATAATATTTTACAGAGTCATCTATAGTATATACATTATGGGTATCCTGTTTCTTTTTCCTTTTGGTTATCAGCACCATTCCTTTGCGTCCTTGTTCTTTACCAAAGACTTTAACAGCGTCCTTCTTTTTGTATACTTCTATTTTTATGACTTCATTAAAATCAATATTCTGAAGGTCAGTGTAGGTGGAAGGTTTGCCATCTATCTTAATTGAGGCATCTGGCAGCCATGACATATCTGCATAAAAATCATTGTGCAATAACCAATCTAGATTTTCTTTGGATTGCTGTGCATGAGATACATAAGGAGAACAAAAAGCCAATACGAGGGTCAAATTGAAGAGAAATAATTTCATTACGAAAGGGTTTAGAGCGGCAAAAGTAAAGTGTTACCTGTAAAAAATTAGTTAACTACTTCTCTTTTCATATTTATTGGCTATCACCGTCATACGGATTACTTCGCATTTATGTATATCTTTCTAATCTAAACTTAAATAAACATGTCAACCCAGGCACCAAATGAAGGGCTTAAGCGTGTAGTAGGTGTACCAGGACTCGCGGCAACTATTGTTAATAATACCATTGGTGCGGGTATTTATGTACTGCCTGCCATAGTAGCCATTCAAATGGGTGCTGCCGGAATAATAGGATATTTATTTTGCGGTTGTATGCTGGCTACCATTATGCTTTGCTATGCGGAAATAGGAAGCCGCGTAACCGGCAGTGGAGGCTCATACGCTTACGTGGAAGCTGCTTTCGGTCCCTTTGCAGGATTTATTATTAACTGGCTATTCTTTTTTGGCTGGTGTATATTGAGCAGTGCTGCGCTCATGAATATTATTGCAGATTCTCTTTCGGTATTATTTCCTGTTTTTTCCAATCCGCTTATCCGGGCTATTCTCTTTGGCATATTGATCGGCTTCCTGATATTGTTAAATGTACGCAGTGCAGAAAGCAGTCTTCGTTTTGTAGAATTCATCACCATTTTAAAGCTGATTCCACTGGTTGGAATTATCATCTTCGGTTTTAGTCATGTTAAAGGGGTAAGCCTGCATTGGGAACAATTACCGAGCCTGAAGACATTTGGAGATACAGCGCTCATTTTATTCTTTGCGTTTGCCGGATTTGAAGTATCGCTTGGTGTGAGCGGTGAAATACAAAACCCGAAACGCACTATTCCGCTCGGCATATTGCTGGGAGGCGTATTGGTAGTAACCCTGTATATACTTATACAAACCGTAACACAAGGAGTATTGGGAGCACAAATAGCTACGTTTAAAGATGCACCACTGGCAGCAGTGGCAGAAGAAATTATTGGGCCAGTTGGAGCAACCATTCTTCTTGTTGCTGCTATGATTTCCTGCCTGGGGAATGTTAGCGGAGATGTGCTTGCTTCTTCCCGGGTATTATTTGCCGGTGCAAATGACGGGTTGTTTCCAAAATTCCTTGGTAAAGTTCATTCCAGGTTTACAACGCCCTATATGGCAGTAATTGTTTACGCTTCATTGATCTTTATTCTTTCGGTGTCAGGGGGATTTAAACAGCTAGCGATTCTTGCCAGTTGCGCAATACTTGTAATTTACCTTGCTGTTATTTTGGCCATGATAAAGTTGCGGTTGAAAAAAGAAGCAGATGCAGAAAAGACATTTAAAGTACCCGGAGGATTGATAATACCTTTAATTGCTATTGCATCAATTATCTGGTTATTATCGCATTTAGGTACATGGGAAATTCTTTCGACGGTTATTTTTATAGCAGTGATATGTATCATTTATTTTGTAATGAAAAAGGTGCAAGGCAAAAAGGTAGCAGTAGGGCTGACGGAAAGAGGATAGCTGTAAGCAAAAGTAATTCTACCGGGAGCAGGGCTGTTTCGTTAACTCAGTAATGCAGAAAGTTCCGTATCAATCAATTCCCTTTTTAAATTTGAAGATCTGTATGCAACGGTTTGATTTATCAATCTGTCAGGCAAGGAAAAAGTTTATGAGGACCAATTTCATTCTTATAATTTCTATTGCGGTTGTGATAACGGCTTGCAATAAAAGCGCACCAATCGGGGATGATGAATACGTGACACTTTCTTATAAGCAAACTTTTTGTTCTGATCCATGGGCAACAGGAAGCACAGATAGCCTGACACTTGTTAATGTGGCTGAATATCTAAATTCAGAAGACCTTTATATTGCGAGTTTGAGCATAAAACAAGACAGCAGCCCGGAAATGTGTTATGCCTGCACCTGTAAAACCGGTAAGACAATTTTTGTTAGTACCTTAAACAGTGAAACGCTAAAGGCCAAATACATAGAAATTGGGTTTAAGTAATCAATAAATATGGAAAAAACTATTCAACTGAAACATCCCGCAGGCAAGAAAGCAATAAGTATGGATAGAGCAAAATATGATCTTTTAAGAACTGTCATTTTGAATTGCTTAAAGACAAATGAAGCATTAACACATACAGAAATTTTACAGAGTATAACCGAAGACTTTAAAAAGAACAAAACAAGATTTGAAGGTTCAATTGAATGGCATATGGAATGGGTAAAACTTGATTTGGAAGCCAGAAAAGAAATTAAGCGAACATTAGACAGATCCCCAATAAAATTTTCACTTAACAGTTAAAGACATAGACCGGATAGTGTGCAAAAGATTAAGAGACGGCGACTATGCATTGCCTTCTAACACAGCGATCATTGCATCTTTTTCCTGCTGCGAAAGCGATATGTCGATATTATCATCCATATGAGGTATACTGTTTATAAATACCTTATTTTGTTTATAGAATAGCCTGCAAAAGCTGCAAATAAGAAGATGTTGCCATAAATGCAATCGCTGACTGAAAGAAAGTTTGCCTTCTTCTTTTTGCGATATATAATTCGTTGCTTCTTTACAGCTTATCATTCTCCACATTTATTTGATAAACCAATTCTTTTCAAGACAGGCACGTAACTGCAATTTCGCACGGTGCATAAGCACCCAGTAATTAGACGATGAAATGTTAAGTTCCTTACAAATTTCTTCACTTTCCAGTCCTTCCAGGTACTTTAAAGTAAAGACATTGTTCTGTATTTCTTTCAGCATGTTCTTGCATTTATATAATACTGCATAAAATTCTTTTTGCTCTACCGGCACATCGGAATTTATATTCCATTCATTGGGATGGGTTGTATTTGTCCAATGTTCGGATTCGTTAAAATAATTATCATCATCCTTTTCTGTGATCATCCTGTCTGTAAGACGTACCGCAGCCTTTCTATAATGATCGATAATCTTATTTTTGAGAATAGCAAACAACCAATTCTTTTCAGATATTTCCCCTTTGAAATTTTCGTAGTTGCGCCAGGCTGCAAGAAAGGTTTCCTGCACAAGATCCTTTGCTGTTTCGGAATCATTCACACGCGGCAATGCATAGCGGAATAAAATATCACTATAATCGCTTACCCATCTTGTGGCATTAAGCTGAGACATGTAATAAAAGTACTGATAAGTAAAACACAATCGCTTTAAACATCGGGCTGCTGGTGAAATATTTCCTCCATCATTTTAAACAGTTGGGGATGCTTTTCCTTAAATAAATCCGGCCTTGAAAAAAAGTATTCAGAGGCCACGGCAAAAAATTCTGTTTTACTTGTTGCACCATAGGGATTGATATCACTGCTTCCTTTATTTATTTCTTGCATAGCATCATTCATTAGGTTTATCCAGGGTATACAGTACTGCCTTGCAAGTAACTCTTGCGGTATACCATCCGTATCCCCATCAGCTTTGTCCAGGAGGTGAACAAATTCATGAATGCCTGTATTATTCTTATCCGTTTCATTGCCAAATCCCTGTCTTAAAGCAGGTTTGGAAAGAATCATCATCCGCTGCAAAGCACCTGTGCCAACCATCCCCAGGATATTCCGATCACCTGATGTAGTAGAAAAGCTATCCGCATCAAAGTTGTCTCCATACAACAATACATCATGAAGGTTATAGTAACGCCAACCCTGAAACCCGAAAATGGGAATGACAGCACTGGCTGCAACAAGAACCTTATCCAGGTCTTCTACTGTTGTATTTACTCCGTGTATTTTAACATAGGAAAGAAAATATGCTATCTTTTCTTCAAACCGAAGTTTGTCTGCATCACTTAATGAGCGATAATACAAAACGTTTTCCTCGAGCAAATCTTTGTAGTTACCCGGCAATGTATCTTTATGTTTAGCTGCCGGCTTTTTACCAAACAGGATCCAGATAAAAATAATAGTGCATACGATAAAAATGATCAGGCCGTTCATAATGGAACTTTTATTGCGGTACAATTTATAAAGCAAACAAATGGCAGAAAAAGAATTCTTTGCCGGGCTTGAATCCTTGTTAAGTGACCATATGGGCAGCAATGTTGCCATCAAAGACTCGCAGGCAGTATATGGGGGAGATATCAATGAAACATTTCTATTGCAAACCAATAGCGGCCCTCTTTTTTTGAAATTAAACCGCAATGCATCCAAAGACATGTTTGTAAAAGAGTTCAATGGATTGATGGCACTGAGCAATACTGCAGCAATTCATGTACCGAAGCCAATACTGGATGGTGAAATTGGGAATACTATTTTCCTTGTAATGGAGTATGTTAAGAAGGGAAAACCTGGTAACAATTTCTGGCAGGATTTTGCAAGAGGATTAGCAACACTCCATCGGAATACACAGGATGAGTTTGGTTTTTTTGAAGACAATTATATGGGCTCTGTTACTCAAAGCAATAAACAATACGCTTCATGGCATGAATTTTATGCGAGTGAACGTATCATGCCTTTAATGCTAAAGGCTCATAATCAAAACAACTGCAGTAAGGATGATATAGCCAAAGCAGAAAAACTTTGTGCAGGTTTTACCGAAATTTTTCCTGAAGAACCACCTGCGTTGCTCCATGGTGATTTATGGAGCGGTAATTTCATAGCAAATGAAAATGGAAAGCCTGTTATCTATGACCCGGCTGTTTACTACGGTAACAGAGAAATGGATATAGCTATGACAAAACTCTTTGGAGGTTTCGATAAAACCTTTTACAATTATTATAATGAGATATATCCTCTGCAGAAAGGTTGGGAAAAAAGAATTGCATTATGCCATTTATATCCTTTGTTGATACACCTGGTTTTATTTGGCGGTCATTATTATTTCAGTGCAATGAATATCATTAATGATTATTTATAAGAAATTGTATAATTATATTCTAAGTAAATCATACTACATTCGGTTAATAACAACACCTCTCTTTTCAAAATGAAATATATACTGCGTATGTTCCCTGCAAACAAGATTAAATCATTCGTGTACATACTTATGTGCAGTTTTTTGCTTTTCGTGTCAAAAGCACAGGCACAGGAATACCTGCCCTTGCATTTAAGAGCACTTGTGGCAGATACACACAATGATATCCTGTCAACCTCTTTAGAAAAGGGTTACAGTTTTGATCAAGATCTTAAAGGCAAAACACATAGCGATCTTTCACGGATGAGAGAAGCCGGGGTGGATGTGCAGGTTTTTTCTGTATGGTGTGACGGAACACAACAGCATCCATTTCAGTTTGCCAATCGTGAAATTGATACTTTATATGCGTGGGCACAGCGCAACTCTTCTGCAATGGCAATTGTAAAAACCCCGGCTGAATTAAAAAAAGCGGTTAAACAACATAAACTTGCGGCGATGATAGGTGTGGAGGGCGGCCATATGATTGAAAACAATTTGAGTAACCTTGATAGTTTATTTAAACGTGGTGCCCGGTATATGACATTAACATGGAACAATAGTACCCCCTGGGCCAGCTCTGCCATGGAAGAAACAAATGATTCGTTGCTTCACCAGCCAAAAGGTTTGAATGATACAGGTAAACAAATAGTAAAACGGATGAATGAATTGGGTATGATGGTAGATTTATCGCATGTTGGTGAACAAACATTTTGGGATGCCATCAATACTACCACGAAGCCTGTTATTGTTTCACACAGTTGTGTATATCGTTTATGCCCCATATTCCGTAACCTGAAAGATGATCAAATAAAAGCAGTTGGTAAAAATGGAGGCGTTATTCACCTGAATTTCTATTCGGGCTTTCTTGACAGTAATTTTATGAAAAGACAGGATGCATTTTTTGCAAAACATAAGCCTGAAATTGACTCATTGGAAAAAGCCGGTAAACAGGAATTTTTTGCACAGGAGTATATATATGAGAAATATAAGGATGAAGTGCAGTCCTTAAGACCGCCTTTTTCATTGCTTCTCGACCATCTTGATTATATCGTAAAATTAATTGGGGTTGATCATGTAGGGTTGGGTTCGGATTTTGACGGCATTACTTCATCCCCACAACAATTGGATGATGTTACCAGTTTGCCACTTATTACCAAAGCTTTGCTGGAAAGAGGCTATAGCAATAAGGATATTAAAAAAATACTGGGAGAGAATTTCTTACGCCTGTTCAGTGAAAATGCAGTAAGGTAACCAGGCAATATCGTACAACAAAAAACTCCGCCAATGCGGAGCTATATAAGATTTGTATAATATTTATAGTGTTAATTTTTATTACTGATAAACACAAAAGGTTTCAACTTCTTTTCACTCAATAACTGTTGAATTTGATGAGGTTTATCTATCAGTTTATACCGGTTTAGATCAAACACTTCGTTTGCTATACAAAATACATCCATGTTCTCCACATGGTATAATAAATCCACTAAAAGCTCTACTTCGTGTTCAAGCTCGCTGGGATTCATCATTTCTTTCTTTGTAAGTACCAGTAAATCTCTGTTTTGGGGGGTCATACTGAGCCTGGTTGCAATCGTTATAAAATTTGAAATCTGCTTATTTATCAAAGTTTCGGACACTTACATTTTCCAATATTTACATCACTGCTGTGTCTGCTTGCGCCACATGATGCAAAAACCGTCGTTAATAATAACAACAAGAAAATAGTTTGATATATCTTTCGCATTGGTAAACTTTTTAAAATTAGGTATTTTTTACACATTAACCACATTCCGATTAAAATTGCCAAAAAAAGATATCCACAAAAGAATATTAATCGCACCCTTAGACTGGGGCTTAGGGCATGCTACTCGTTGCGTCCCCATAATTAAGCTGCTTCAACTATTTGGTTATGAACCTGTTGTTGCTGCAGAAGGCACCCAATTATCGCTCCTTAAACAGGAATTTCCTACCCTCACTTTTATTCATTTGAATGGATATAAAATCACTTATACCAAATATAAACGCTGGCTGCCTCTTAAAATTTCATTACAGATACCAAAAATTCTATTCGCAATACAAAGGGAACATAATTGGCTGAAGAAGATAATTGCATCGCATGAATTTGATGCAGTCATCTCAGATAACCGTTACGGTTTATATACCAACCAGGTTCCATGTGTTTTTATTACCCATCAGCTACAGATTAAAGGGCCCAACAATTGGATTGAAAACATCTTACAGCGCTTAAATTACCGCTTTATCAACCGCTTTACAGAATGTTGGATACCTGACTTTGAGGGAAATCTTAATATTGCCGGGGAGTTATCCCATCCCCACCGAAAACCCAAAACTGAAATAAAATATATTGGACCTCTTTCCCGGTTTAACACTCCGGCCACGCAGGAAACGATTTATAAATATATCTTCCTGCTATCAGGACCAGAACCTCAGCGTACACTATTGGAAGATAAAATATTGAAAATAGTGGCTGCTTTAAATGACAGGATTTTAATTGTAAGAGGTAGGCCGGGTAAAGAAGACCTGCCGCCTGTTCCTCAAAATTGCACCATAATAAACCACCTTCCCACAAATGATTTGCAATCGGTTCTGGCATCAGGAGAGTTCATTATTAGCCGTTCTGGTTATACAACCGTAATGGAAATAATGGCGCTTCAAAAGAAATCAATCCTTATTCCAACACCGGGTCAAACGGAACAGGAATACCTTGCCAGGCACCTTTGTACACAGGGATGGTGTTATACCTGCAACCAGGAAGACGATTTGCTGTTGAATATCAAAAAGGCTGAAGAATATTCATTTTCGCAACCCTCATTCAATTCTGCTGGTCTAAAGGAAATAGTAGCTGCTTTTTTAGAAAAAGTATAATGCAGACTTTTAAAAGCATCAGGCTTTAAGTTTTGGATAGTCAAAAAACCAAAACTCCTTCTTAGCTTTTTCAAAATCTTTCCAGTGCTTTATATCCAGTTTTACAGCGAAGATGGAACAGGTGGGCATATTATCGACTTGCGTTTTCGTCAATTCATTGGCAAATGAGGTAATACCATTGTTATGAGAAAATACTGCTATACTGTTATAATTATCATCAATCCTCTTTATTACATCGTAAAAGTTTTGCACCCCGGCAAGATATAAATCCTGAAAACATTGAATCTGTTTTTCCTTAATACCATATGCTGCAGCAAAATATTTGCAGGTAGTAAATGCTCTTTTCGCAGGACTTGAAATAAAGGCATCAATTGCAATCTTTTTTTCCAGCAACCGCTTTGCCATAGTAGGTGCATCTTTATTACCGCGGTCATTCAAAGGCCTGTCAAAATCATCCAATGACGGGTTATCCCAATTACTTTTAGCATGTCGTACCAGCAACAGTTGTTTCACTTAAATTATTTTAGGGTGGATAATTAGATTGGACAATTAAGGTATGAATAATCAAAATAAAAAATTAAGCATAATTGAAATAACTATACTTTTTACCAGCAGAAGTACCACAAAAAAAACCGGGAACATTGTTCCCGGTACTCAAATATCCTTTTACCATTTTTTATACTTCGAGGTTCTTGAATCTTTTATTACACCCTTCCAGTTCAGTCCATACCCGAAATCATAAATGTTACCTTCCGAATCTGTATAAGATTGCATATCATGTGGTAAGTCTTCTGCCTGTTGTTCTACTGCTTGCATATTGACAGGCATTTGCATAGGCAATAACCCGGATGGCTCCGCAACCCCGGTAAGCATATCCAGTATCGCTTGGTCCTGTACGCCAAAATTTACAAGAATAGCATTTGCTTCTTTTTCAAATTCAGCAAACACCATGGGATTACTCATATTAACAGAAACAATAACAGGTTTACCTTTCATCTTTGTATAAGCATCTGCAACCATCGCGAGGTCAGTAATATTTATTGCTTTTATCGATTTGCCTTTGTAAGTACGGTTGGTAAATGTTTCAAATTTATCGCCACCTGCTATACTGGGATCTCGTGCATCTGTAGCTTTGTATTCTTTATACTGCAAACTAATGGGCACATAACCGGTACCGCCGGCCTTTACATCTTCGGTACTATAACCGTTACCGCTGTTGGGATTGTTGATGAATATTAACGCATAATCTGCTTCGTCAGGATTATCTGTTACATTAAAATATTTTTTTACAATGTTCATATTAACCGGGTAATCTAATTTCTCTGGTGTTTCCATACCCAGGAAGTTTCTTCCTGCAGGCGTATATTTTTTGGGTATATACACTGTTTTATTTTTTTGCAGGGGAAGAGCATTGCTCTTATTCTTCACCAATACCATAGATTTTAACTGCGCATCATAACCAGCCTTCATAAACTCGGGATTACCCACAGTACTCTTAGATACTTCAGGATCCAGGTATGGATTTTCAAACAGCCCCGTCCGGAAAATATTTTTTAATAACCGCACTGCCGACTCTTCAAACCTGTCGCGCATAAATTTTTCTCCATGCTCTTTTACGCCCATGGCATACGCCTCCAGTACCGGGGCAGCATCGTTGTCTTTCCAGCACAGTGGGATCCGAAGCTTGGAATTCACGTGACTTGAAGTCGCGGC
>JADMIO011288077.1_pt1 | contig 93620 bp, 67 predicted proteins | sample 8958161 | NCBI WGS metagenome assembly JADMIO01 (sample SAMN16585339, study PRJNA669376) | soil metagenome | isolation source: Crop rotation soil | place: USA: Cullars Rotation, Alabama | collected 2011
GCCGCGACTTCAAGTCACGTGAATTCCAAGCTTCGGATCCCACTGTGCTGGAAAGCGCTGCACCATGTCCAATATCAATTCGTTTCCATTCTTTTCTATTAGCTACATCATATACAACCAATTGGCCCAAACGAAGGCTGGCGATCAATGCATACTTGCCATCGCGTGTAAACTTTAACCGGTTGGCACCTACCACTTTCGCATCAATTGTGGCATCCAGTTTTTTATCTGCGAGATTAATGATTGAAATACTTCCATCCTGTCCGGAAACTGTCCAGAGGTATTTATTATCTGGTGTAACGTCAAATCCTTCTGAACCCTTTGCAACAGGAATAAGGGTCTGGGCCCAGTTTTCCCTCCCATTTTGTGGCGTATTTGAAAGCAGGCTTACCGTTCCTGAATTGATATTGATCGTACAAATATTATTGGCATCTGAGCTAACGTGCAACATATGTGTTCTGTCCTGACCGGTGCCCATGCTCCATTCTATCGCATTGGTAGCAGGGTCTAAGCGACCAACGGCTTTGGAACCTTCTGCAGTAAACCATAGTTTATTATTAACAAAGGTAAGATCATGTGGACCAAACAACGGTTTTGTATCCACTTCCGGTTTCGCTTTTTGAGCAACCAGGTCAATAATATTTATGGTATGAAATATTCCACCTCCATAGATTGACACATAAGCGGTTTTGCCATCAGCAGAAGCAATCACCTCGTGAGGATCTTCACCAACCGGTACTTTTGCCAGCACTTTTAGTGTGCCCGGGTCCACTATAGCCAGGGTATGATCAGATTTGGACAGGGCCAGTAACAGGCTTTTTTTAGACTGTCCCTGACAGTGGAACGATATACTGGTGAAAAGCAGGATGGAGGCAATAAGCTTTAATCCCCGGAGATAATGTTTTTTCATAGCCTTAAGGTATCATTTTTTCTGTTATTCCCTCCCGGGGAGCATTTCGGTTAGCACAACAGGGGTAAAATTTTCCCATTTTAAAGCAGTGGTAATTATTGCAAAAATTGATGATACATATTGTAGTTCCTTACTTTCAAATTCCTTCAGGTAACAATAAGATCACATTTGGCGTAATGCTTGCGTTAAACATTGAAAATAGGAGGCCATATGAAAAAGACGATGTTAGTCCCTCTATTCCTGTATCTGTTTGTACAGGTTGCCCAATCACAAAAAGTTGATTCCCTTGTAAAGAAACTGGATAGCCTGAAGACAAATGCCATAACCGATAGTGCAAAAGGAAAAGAGATCAATGTAAGTGGTACTGCCTATAATGAAAGAACGAAAATGAATGGCAAAGTTTTTTTCACTCTTCTTGGAACGGATTTTACACAGGAAATAACAGGTCCATTTCATACGCCAGCAAGGTCCTGGCATAAGGTGCTTGGCTTTGCAGCAATTGAAGGCGGACTATTCCTGCTTGACAAACCTGTACAACGTAATGTAACAGATTTTATGGCCCGTAATGGTAATTTAAGAGGCGTATCTAGTTATGTTACCAATTTCGGATTAACGTATGAGATATATACACTGGCAGCATTCGGAGTAGGAGGTTGGGTATTCAATCGACCCAAAATGCGGACTACAACATTACTGGCTACCCAATCATATCTGGTTGCAGGCGCGGTACAGGAATTAACCAAATTCCTGACTGGCCGGCAGCGTCCGGCCTATACTCCTGAAGGGGCTAAACCGAGACCAAGATTTAATGGACCCGGATTTACACTTAAGCATGGTAGTTCCTCGTTCCCATCCGGGCACACAACTGCGATATTTGCTGCAGCTACTGTTTATGCGCAGGAATACAAAAATCTGAAATGGGCGCCTTATCTCGCCTATAGCGCTGCCACACTTGTTGGAATTAGCAGGATGACCGAGAACAAGCATTGGATCAGTGATGTATTTGCCGGTGCAGCATTGGGATATGTAACAGGGTTACAGGTTGTGCGTAACTACCACCGCTATGCATACCTGCAAAATCATAAACCCAAAAATGGAAATGTTTCCTTTAATCTTCATCTGAATTATGACCACCTGGAGCCAGGAGTTACTTATGCGTTTAAATAACCAGCTTGTCAAAGGGTAAGTTTTGCTGCCTGTGTTAAGTAAACTGGTACGCAATCAGCCACTGTGATTGTCGCATTACCACCGTAATTGTCGTGGTATTACTGCCGAGATTTGTATCCTAAACAAAAAATAGAAAAATGAGAAAGATAATCGTCTTATCAATGATTTCACTGGATGGCGTAATGCAGGCGCCTGGTGGTCCTAAAGAAGATAAATCAGGTGGTTTCAAATACGGTGGATGGGTTGCCAATTATTTCGATGACGTTTTTATGAATGTCCTGAAAAAGCAAATGGAACCGGCTGATCTTCTTTTGGGAAGAAAGACATTTGATATCTGGGAACCTTACTGGCCAAAGCATACTGATTTCTGGCCCGGAATTAATGATGTAACAAAATACGTGGTATCCAGGACCCGCAAAAGATCAGATTGGCAAAATACCGTGTTTCTTAAAAACGTGGCAGATATCAAAAAGATGAAAAGATCAAAAGGCGGCGATATCCAGGTGCACGGCAGTGGTAAACTCATTCAAACATTATTTAAGAACGACCTTGTTGACGAGCTTTGGCTTAAGATATATCCATTGACACTGGGTAAGGGAAAGAACCTGTATGACAATGGAGTGATCCCTGCAGCATTTGAATTAATTGAGAGTCATGTAACGCCCAGCGGTGTGATCATGGCAAATTACAGGCGGGCAGGCAAGGTCAAAACAGGAAATGTGGCAGTATAGAAATTATTGGTATGGGCAAATTTAATAAAGGCCTGTAAATGAGAAGGCCCCCGCAGTTGCAGGGGCCTTCCTGATTAATAATCGGTATATCCTTACACTTAATATCCCGGATTTTGCATAGCTGTTTTTTGGGCCGCTGTTAATGCACTGCCTCCACTCTGGATTCCATCAAGGAATGTTTGTGGAATGGGACGTAAATTATGTTTATCTGCTACAGCACCCGCTGCATCTATATTAAACGCCTTGGCTCTTGCAACCAGGGTTTTTGTTCTGGAAAGATCTTCCCAGCGTTTATATTCTCCAACCAGTTCACGGGAGCGTTCATTTAAGACAAGGGCTAACATCCTGTCATAAGCACTGGTCAATCCTAAAACACCAATTATGTACTCGTCCTGTGCAGGAAGGGCAGCAATATTGGTAATTGTCAGGCTTGCACCTGCCGTAGTAGTTACAGGAATATTATTTGATTCATAATAGGAATTGCCGGCATAGAATGAATTAACCACACCAGGTGATTGCAATGTTGCAGAAAGCAACGTATTGCCTCCGTCATTATAGGCAGCCCTGTTCTCCCCATTGGCATACTGGGCGCGTGTGCGAACTGCATTAATATAAGGTAATGCGTCAGTATAGGCACCTGTACCAGCTTTTGCCAGCCTGATCTTTGCCTCAGCTGCCATCAGGTAAGCTTCGGCAGAACGGGCCAGAACAAAATCCCTGTGACCTACAACATCATTCAGCGAGTTTCTTGAACCATCCATATGTTTACTGCAGGATGGAAAGCTTTGACCAGCAGTTGTAAGGTCAGTATTTAATGCCCCATCAGTTGTTCTTCCATTGGGATAAGCAACATACGTAGTAGGTATTGCTCTGCCTGTTCCCATAACATCATTTACAAGTGCTGCTCCGGCTGTTGCTTTGCAAATTTTTGAAAGGGCAAAACGAGTGTCACCTGGCTGATCAATCACAAACATAATTCCAAGATCACCTTTAACATTTGGAGCAACGGGTGATGCGCCATTTAAAGCACTCTTGGTCCGGAAAGATTTCCAGAACCTTGAATCATTCACCATATCATATACACGATACATGTAGTAAGTAGTTGCCATCCGGCTAAATGGTCTGTCACCTGTCAGATCCCGCGCCATCTGGTCCTGCACATCATACCTTGAAGCAAAATAAAGGTGTTGAGTGTTACCATTGCCGAGGTTTGTATTCAGGTCATTGGTAAACTGGGCAGACAGGATAACTTCAGGTAATGTTTCGTTAGCTGAATTGATTGCGGTAAAATTCCAGAGAGCGGCAAAATTGGCAGCCAATGGATGACCTGCAATTACACCGTCACATAATGTAACCACCTGTGCCAGATCAGCTGCAACGGTTGTACCATTCCATGCGCTATTGATTTCGCTTGCTCTCGACAATAATGCCTTGGCAAGATAAAATGATGCAGCATCTTTGGTGATATGGGAAGGTGCTCCACCAGTGGGCAGCAGATCTTTGGCTTTAGTGAAGTCAGCAATTATCTGGGTGTAAATATCCTTTGGTTCTGCTCTTGTAAATTCCAGTTCAACTGTTGAAGCTGGTTCTGTTTTCAAAGGAACAGCGCCATACTGAGATACCAGGCGCAGGTATTCATATGCACGGAAAAAGTATCCCTCACCTAACGCTGTATTCTTGATGGCTGTGGAAGTAGAAGTACTGGCGTTTGCATTGGCAATGATCAAATTGGCGTCGCCGATCCCTTTATACAATTCATCCCACTGGAAATTGGCCGCAGCGGTATTACTATTAACAACAGTAACTACGGAATTGAATGTTTGATCATAATTATTCCAGGGAGAGTTGGAAGGGTCACCACCAATACGGAATTCATCCGTTCCATATTGAGTGGCACAATAATACCACTCACCATTTGGAGGAACGTTAAAAACCTGGTAATAGGTACCTGTTGCCAGTTGCAATATACCGGCATCTGTTTTGAAAAAATCGTTGCCCCTGGCGGTTTTCAACGTTTCATCAAGGAAGCTCTTTTTGCAGGACGTTGCACAAACAAGTGCAGTTGCAAATAGGAAAAGTTTAAAGATTTTATTATTAGTAGACATATAGATCTGATTATTATTGTTAGAATGATGCGTTAATTCCAAATGTAAAGCCTCTGTTCCAGGTAGAGCTGTTTAAATCCATATCCAGGAAGTCAATTTTAGAATATAACATTCCGGGATTTGCTACCTGCACATACGCTCTCAGGCTGTTTATCCAGTTACCACCAAGAACCTTTTTGCTGAAATTATACCCTAATGATATGTTGCGGATCTTAATGAATGAAGCTTTCATATAACCCAGGGACGCATAATAGGGGTCACCTGCAGCACCTCCTGCATTGAATATGGGTTTTTGGAATTCCGCATTTGGATTTGTTTCAGTATAATAATCGATTTTTCTGTTTACACTCCTCGCTGCTTCTACTTCACCACCATAAGCGTTCATATAATTCAGGCGTCCATAAAGGAATATGGAAAGATCGAAATCTTTATAATTAACAGTATTTGTCATACCAACTACCCAGCGTGGCCTTGTCCATCCAATGATCTGGCGATCGTTGTTGGGATCTATTTTATTATCGCCGTTAATATCCTGGATACGTATGCTTCCCGCAGTAAAGGCATTACCATTAGCGTTGAATTTGGCCATGTCGGCGGCATCCTTGCTTTGCCATAAGCCCAGTGCTTTGTAGCCATAGATCACCCCGATTGGTTGACCTATGAACCAGGTATTGGAAATATCATTTTGTTTCCCATTGGCCAACGATACGATATGCTCTTTTTGCCAGGCAGCATTCAGTGTTGTAGACCAGGTGATGTCTTTCTTCCGGATATTAACCGTTGTTATATTAATATCAATTCCTTTGTTTGCAGTTTTACCTACATTGGCAAAAGTGGTAGTATACCCCGTAACAGTTGGAATAGACCGTTGCATTAACAGGTCTTCGGTATTTGAAGTATACACATCAACACTTCCCATTAATCGTGCATGGAATAACTGGAAATCAAGCCCTACATTGTACTGTGTGGTTTTCTCCCAACCTAATTCCTGGTTGGCTAAAGTAGCACTGGGAATTGCTCCTGCTGAGTTAGTAGCGATAAAGGGATAGAATAGCGATTGAATTGCACCCTGTGTTGCATAAGGATCAATGGCTGAGTTACCGGTAACACCTGCACCCACTCTTAATTTCAGGTCATTCACCCATGGTGCATTCATGAAATTCTCTTTGGTAATCCTCCAGGCCAGGGCAGCAGATGGGAACCAGGAATATTTATGACCTTCTGCCAGTTGAGATGCACCATCCTGGCGGGCAGAAACAGTTAATAGATACCTGTCCTTAAAGCTATAATTGATCCTTGCCATGTAAGACCGAAGCTGTTGCTCGATCAAATTGGATTTTGAAGTCAAAGTACCGGTCACTGTACCACTGGTTAAAGCATTCCATAATTGAGAAGGTAATGGAACCCCATTGCCTGTTATCTCGCTTGATTCAAGGTTATAGGCAGTCTGGCTGGCCAGTAAAGTCAAACCAAAAGTATGCTCACCAATAGATCGGTCGTAATAAAGCAGGTGATCCAGTGTGTAGGAAAATTTCTTTTCATTATTGAGCCTGGCATAGCTGGTGCTACCTCCATTGGCCACCGAGTTGGCATCAATATAAACTCCCTGCCTATAATAGGAAAAGTCAGGTCCAAAATTCACCCGGTACCTTAATCCTTTCAGGGCGTCGATAATTGAACCACCATCAACCTGTGCATACAGGCTCCCAAAAGCTCTTAGCGTTTCCCTGCGATCAATGTTGTACTTCTCTTCACCTACTATGTTCTTAACGGCATTATCACCACCAGGGAATAATATCCTGTTACCTGCAGAATCATAAGGCACTGCATAGGGGAATATTGATCTTGCAGATCCATACAAACCACCTGAAGGGCTACCAATAGTAGCAACACCCGCATTTGACTGGCCGTAATTTTGTTTATTGTAGGCAATATTGATATTTGTTCCGAAAGAAAGCCAGTTAGTGGCTTTAAAGTCCACATTGGCTCTGGCAGTATACCTGGTGTAATCCTGGCCTTTAATCGTTCCTTCATTATTCAGGTAACCGAAGGATCCATAGGCTTTCACCTTGTCTGTTCCTCCGCTTACACTAATAGTATTATTAGTAGTCAGGGATTGTTGCTTAACCATTCCGCCCCAATCTGTAGTCTTAACTTTTGAACCATCCCAGGTTCCTGAAGCCCAGCCCTGTGCTATATTGGCCCATGCAAATGGATCAATGGTAGCACCAAAAAATGTTCTGTCCTTTGCCTGGTCCGGCTGATCGCCCCGGGGATAGGTGCTGATACCTGTGGTTGGATTAAGGCCTGCATAATAATATGCCCAGCGGCGGAAAGTGATATATTCACTAGCGTCCATCATTTCCTGCCTGTCCTGTAATGTTTCCAGGGTAACTGAATGATTAAGTCCCAATGTTACCTTTCCATTTTTACCCTGCTTGGTAGTAACAATAACAACACCGTTTGCACCACGAGACCCGTAAATGGCAGTGGCTGAGGCGTCTTTAAGAATATCAATTGATTCAATGTCTTCCGGGTTAAGATAATCTATACCACCAGATATTAATGGAATTCCATCCACAACGAATAATGGAGAATTGGAGGCTGTCAGCGAACGCACCCCGCGGATGGTGATTGAACCTACTGTTCCCGGACGTTCATTTGACCGGATGTCTACACCAGCCACTTTCCCCTGCATGGCCTCCAGTACGTTATTAACCGGCCTTGACCGGATATCTTTTTGATTGATACCGGCAACGGCTCCTGTAACATCTTTCTTCTTTACTGTAGCGTAACCAATCACCACCACATCTTCCAGTGAACTTAAAGTTGTAGTCATGGCAATGGCAACTGTTGATTGGCCTTTCAGTGCAAATTCTGTTGAAGCAAAATTTACGTGGCTGATCACTAATGTAGAATTCTCGGAAGGAGCCGAAATTTCAAAACTTCCATCGGCCCTGGTTACTGTAGCAGTGTTTGTTCCTTTAACTGTTACAGTAGCAGCTTCAACAGGTTTTCCTGTTTCATCATTTACTTTACCGGTTACCTTAAAATTGTTTTGGGAAAAAGAAAATAAAGAGAGCAACAGCAGAAATATGGTAATTCCCATACTTCTGCCACACGCAGTAGCATACTTCATATAGCAGACTTTAACTTTGGTTTAAAATGAATATCAATAATATAAGTCTTCTCTAAATTTATCGTCCTGCACTATCCTGAAAATCATCTGTCCTCCAGACATTAAGCCCGGAAATTTTCACAATTTTTATCAATTGGGTGTTAATCGCGCAAACAGGAAGTGGTTAGCACGCTAAAAATGAGAGATCAGCCTATTTTATTGATACTCCAATATATTATATAAACTGGTCATTCCCAAGCAGACAGGGTTATTTTGAAAAGGATGTTTATAATTTACGTCACCAAAGATGCATCCTTTGGGATCCGGATACGGAGAAATTAGTCCGTCAGGCAGGAATGAGCCTACTATAAAGGACAAATTTGGTTTTTGAATTGCTGCTTTGTGCCTTTCTAAATAAGAAACCGTTTGTCTCTCAACAAACTCTGGTTTAGGCAGGTTGCTTTTTTATTTTTATGACGATTTGTTTGGAAACGGGAGTATTACTTTTTTCAGCAACAGAACTAATCGGTACCAGCACATTTGTTTCAGGATAATAGGTGGCCGTACAGCTCCTGGGAATAGAATAGGGCACCACCATAAATTTCCTTGCCACTCTCTCAATACCATCGTCATAATTATATATATCAACGATATCCTTTTTTTGAAGGCCTCGTTCTTCCATGTCCTGCTGATTCATTAAAATAACCCTTCGCTCATTATAAATACCGCGGTAACGATCGTCAAGTCCATAAATGGTTGTATTGAACTGGTCATGGCTTCTTATGGTCATCATCATCAATTCATCTGCAACGAGGTTGGTTTGCCTGAACATGGCAATATTGAATTTTGCTTTTTTGGAGCCAGTATCAAAATTTCCTTCCCGGTTACAGTTGGGTAAATAGAACCCGCCCGGTTTACGTACCTGGATATTATAATCTTTAAAACCTGGGATACATCTTTCTATATCTTCCCGGATAGGATCGTAATGCTGCATGTACTTATCCCAATCAATTTTGGTTTTGTTCCCCAGCACGGCTTTTGCCAGGCGACAAACTATTACAGGTTCACTTAGCAGGTTTTCAGAAATAGGTGTAAGATTACCTTTTGATTGCTGTACTACTCCCATCGAGTTCTCGCAACTGATAAATTGTTGTTCTCCATTCAGGACATCTTTATCCGTTCTCCCCAGGCAGGGTAATATCAATGCTTCTTTACCGTGGACAACGTGACTACGATTTAATTTTGTGGAAACATGAACGGTAAGACTGCAATTGCGTAATGCCCTGGCAGTATATAAGGTATCAGGTGTTGCAGAAAGAAAATTGCCCCCCATTGCAAAGAATACCGAGGCTTTCCCTTCATACATGGCTTTTATACTTTCCACTACATCATAACCATGTTTAGCCGGTGGTTCAAATTTAAAATATGATTGGAGTGAAGAAAGAAAAGCGGCGGAAGGCCTCTCAAATATCCCCATTGTCCGGTCGCCCTGCACATTACTATGACCCCGCACCGGACAGGTACCCGCTCCTTTTTTGCCGATACTGCCTTTTAATAAAAGCAGGTTTACAATTTCTTTAATGGTGTCAACCGCATTTTTATGTTGGGTTAACCCCATAGCCCAGCAGGCAATGATCTTCTTCTTATTCCTTAATACATTAACTGTTTCATCTATTAACTTTCTGTCAATACCCGATAGTTCAATAAGCTGATCAATATTCTGTGATCCAAGATGAGCTACCAAATCATCATAACCTTCTGTACGGCTGGCAATGAAATCTTTATCCAAAACGGTACCCGGGTTTCTTTCCTCTTCCTGCAATAGCAAAATTTCTATTGCCTGGAGTAAAGGCATATCCCCATTTATTTTCACTTGGAGGAATATATCTGTCAGAGCAGAGTCAATCCCCAGTATTCCTTTTATCTTTTGTGGGTTGTTAAAACCCATTAGTCCGGTTTCTGGTAAAGGGTTCACAGAGATGATAGTTGCACCTTTTCCTTTTGCTTTTTGTAATGCCGTGAGCATTCTTGGGTGATTGGTGCCCGGATTTTGACCGAGTATAATTATGACTTCGGCTTCATAAAGATCTTCCAGTGTTACGGAGCCTTTCCCAATTCCCAATGATTCCCCCAATGCAACGCCGCTGCTTTCATGACACATATTGCTGCAATCGGGGAGGTTATTGGTACCATATTCTCTTACAAAGAGCTGGTATAAAAATGCAGCCTCGTTGCTGGTTCTGCCTGAGGTATAGAAAATTGCTTCATTGGGTGAGGAGAGTAAATTTAGTTTGCCAGCTATAATTTTAAAAGCATCGTCCCATGAAACAGGCACATAATGAGTTCCTGATTCAGGAAGATAAACCGGAAGGGCAACCCTTCCCAATTTGCCAATTTCATAATCTGATAACTGGGCAAGCTGTTGTACTGCGTTATCGGCAAAGAAATTTGCGTCTAACCTTTTTGAGGTTGCTTCCTCAGCTACAGCTTTGGCTCCATTTTCACAATATTCAGCAATGCCGCTTCTTTCGTCATCAGGGTCAGGCCATGCACAACTCGGGCAATCAAATCCGTCCTTCTGATTTAATTTATTAAGTGCTTTTAATCCTCTTGCCAGGCCAGCCTCTCCTATAATATGCTTAAAACCTGAAATGACTGCAGGGATTCCGGCAGCAGCTTTTTTTATTGAGCCTAATGTGAGGCCGGTAAATACTTGCGGATTCTCTGCGCCTGGTTCAATATTTTTATTTTCATCCATTGTTAACAGGTTTGTTTTGCATTTGGTACTGCTTTATTAGGAGATCTTAAATCATCACCAGCATCGTTTCCAAAATGACTATCAATAGTATTACCAGGATTGTGGTTTTTTATCAATTGATCCTGAGTTTGAAGTTTAGTCCTGTAATTCATCCTGTGGAACACACTGGTGCGATTTGATTCGGGAAAAGCCTGAATATAAATTGAAACGGTTATTATTCAGGAAGCCTGCCAGGGTAATACCAGCTTCATTTGCCAGTTCTACTGCAAGACTGGAGGGTGCTCCCACTGCTGCCACAATTCTAATACCAGCCATCACAGACTTTTGAATGAGTTCAAAACTGGCTCGTCCACTTAGTAATAGAATATGTTTATTTAATGGAAGTTGGCTATTCATTAAAGCCAGGCCAATCAATTTGTCGAGGGCATTATGCCTGCCCACGTCTTCTTTCAGGCAGATAAATTCACCATCCAGGTTAAATAGGGCACTGGCATGAAGACCTCCTGTACTTTTAAACATTTTCTGCCGGTCACGCAAAAGAGCCGGTAACCGGTTTAAAGTGTTTACCCCAACCTGAAGCGAATCTTTTGGATGGTTAAAACTGATATTCATTTTCACTGCATCAATACTGGCTTTTCCACAAACGCCACAGCTTGAGGTAGTATAGAAATTCCGGGTTGAATATTTTAGAACCGGGACAATATTTTCATGTAGCCTTACAATTATTATATTGTTATCGCCAGTGGAATGATAGATCGATTTGATCTGGTTTACAGATGAAATGATCCCTTCTGTAAAAAGAAAGCCTGCAGCCAGGTTTTCATCATCACCGGGAGTACGCATCGTTACGGCAATACTTTTTTTTAATTTTCCTGTAGAGGAACTGTATTCCAGTTGAATTTCCAGTGGTTCTTCCACAGCAACCTGGTCTTCAATGCCGAAACTACCGGTTGAATTGATTTTCTGTATAAAGATGGTATTAACGGATATCTCGTTCATAATAAATGAATTATTGTATCCTAAATCTAAGAAAAATAGGGAAGCTTATATGGGGGAGTAAGGGTGAATATTTTCGCCTTCAGGAGTGTAAGGTTATCCCAGCCGTTTTACCAGCGTGTCCTTATAGGTTTGCCCAATACTTAACTCAAGATCATTCAGCTTAACAAAATTTCCCTCTATATATTTAATGTATTGAGTATTTACGATAGTGGAGCGATGGATACGAATAAATTTAGAAGCTGGAAGAAGGGATTCGATTTTTGTCATGGTCATATAGGTCACATGGGTGCGTAATGCTGTATGTACCTTCAGGTAATCCCCAAATCCTTCAACATACAGTATCTCTGCCAGGGGTATCCTCACCAGCCTTCGGTCTATCTTTAGAAAGATATCTGTATTTTCTATAGTAGTAACTGCAGACTGGTCATTCTTATTAGGCCCCAATCTTTGAACAGCTTTCATAAACCTGTCAAATGTTACAGGCTTCACAAGGTAATCGACAGCTTCGGTTTCAAATGCATCCACAGCGTATTGGGTATAAGCGGTAATGAAGATCACTTTGGGTGGGTTCTTAAGCGATCGGATAAAAGTCAGTCCGCTGATGCCTGGCATTTCAATATCGAGGAATATAAGATCGATAGTTTGATCGTGTATGCCAGCAAATGCTTCAACGGCAGTAGAATAGCTTCCCAGTAATTTAATGTCAGGGATCTGATCAACATAGGATTCGATCAGTTGCCTGGCCAATGGCTCATCATCTACTATAATGGAATTGATCATTAATTGAGATGTATGATTAAAGTTACTGTAAAATTGCCATCTTCCTCGTGGATGGCAAGCTCATGATGACCGGGATATAACAGTTGAAGTCTCTTCTTAACGTTCATTAACCCAATGCCTGTGTATCCTTTCTCTTTGGTTGATGAAAGTACTGACTTTGGATTGGTAGTCTGGAAGATCAATTCGTCTTTATCAACTGATAAGATAAGTTTTACAGATCTTTCGGCGATATTCTTATGGAGAGCATGTTTGAAAGTGTTTTCGATTAAGGGTAAAAAGAGTAAAGGCGCTATTGTCGTAGCTTCAATATCTCCCTGTATACTAAAATCAATGATCGATCGGTCATGCCGGAGATTCTCCAGGCTGATATAGCTTTTTATAAAATTTACTTCCTGTCTAAGGGAGACTTTATCGTGACTGGTCTCATATAGAACATAGCGCATGATCTGTGAGAGATCGGTGATCATTTTCGGAGCTAAAGGAGAATGTTGCACGCTGAGTGAGTAAAGATTGTTCAGTGTATTGAAAAAGAAATGCGGCTGAACCTGCGATTTCAAAAGATTGAGCTCCAGCTTTAACTTTTCGGTTTCAAGAGTGAACACCCTGTGTTGATTTTTAAAGTAGAGCCGGGCTATATACAAACAGGTTACGGCCAGTAATACAAGACTGGTATAGCCAATCGTTTGGTGAAAGTATCCGGTTGTAAAATCTTCGGGATGTCCTGCTTCCAGGTTGTTTTTATATTCCTGCGGTATAAAGGGAAGGTGAATCAGGGCCAGGCTTTGAAGGCGGAGGCTTATTTCATACACCATAATATAAATTGGCAAAAGAAGGAAGGCCAGTAAATATTTCTTCTTCCCTACTGTAGCGGGCAGATAAACACGATAGAATAAAATAATAACAGGTGCGCTTAAAACATTCAATAATACCAGACTGAATGTAAAGGGAATTTTATTTAAAGTAAAAACCTGCAGCCCAACAGCCATCGGGCTTAATACGCATATAAAGAGGAGAAAGGCAATTTCGGTAACAAGACTTTGCTGCTTCAAGGATAGTGTAGAGAATGAAAAGAGCATAGGTCAATTTAAAATAAATCTGCCGGACAATAGATAAATTTCGACGAACCTGTGATTTTGCACGGTGAATTCTAATGTAGCCCGTTGGTCTAATAATATTTCTGGGATAATTGGTTTGAACGAACATTGGATAAATCACCTATCAATGCCCCGTTTCATTTTCATATTCCTGGTTATAAGTATAAAGGCAGTTGCCCAGCCTGACCAACTGAATTGTTCCTGTTCACAATTGTTACACGAGTCAATTGAGAAAGTATCAACTATTTACGCTGGTTTTGACGATAAGGTAACAGAAAACACCCAGAACACTTATGATCAATTGGTAAGCAGATTAGGGAAGAGAGCCGCTAAAGAAACCAGCAGGAGGAAATGCTTTGCCATCATTAAAGAATTCATAGACTGGTTCAGGAATGGACACCTGGGAATTGCTTATGGAATACAATCTTCACCTGTATTACAGAGAAGAGTCAATCTGACCGGAAAGAATACCAGCGTTGCACAACAAAATGGTATTGAAGGGACCTGGGCTACAGCCGATAGGAAAGAACAATATGTGATTATTAAAGATCCGTCCAGGCAGAATAAGTATATCGCCGTCACTATTGCCAGTAGTGACGCTGCCTGGGAACCTGGAATGGTAAAAGTGGAATTTGAAGATTTTGATCCGGTGTTGGGCCGGTACCCCTGTATGTTCTATCAGCGCGATTTCCACGGCATCCAGGAAAGTTTTCTCTTAACTGGCAATAACCTTGAGCACTATATGGGTTCTGCCTGGTACAGAAATGGAACTTTCGGTAGTAATGAAAAAAATATAGAAACTGATCCTATGAGAGTTGAGTTCAGAAAGATCAATCCCGATTTTGTTTACCTGAAACTGGGAAGTTTCATGCAATGGAAGGTGAATTTATTAGATAGTATAATTAAAGCAAATGACACAATTATCCGCCAAACAAAATACCTGATCATAGATCTACGGGGGAATAGTGGTGGAGATGGGACTACTTCCAATCGATTGCTTCAACTGATTTATACGAACCCTGTAATTTATCCTTCGTCACAGATCAGGTCTTCTCCGGAAATAATCCAATCAGTTCAGCAGGGTATCAGCTGGATGGAAAAAAATGATCCATCAAGTTCCTACCTGGCAGCACGCAGGCAGTTGCTTGAAAAATTAAAAGCGCATTCGGGTGAACTGGTAAGTACTGGTGATAGTACAATCAGAAAGATGAACTCAGTTTATCAATATCCTGAAAAGGTGGCTGTTTTGGCGGATAAAGGATCAGCAAGTGCTTCGGAATATTTCCTGTTTGAGAGTATGCAAAGCAAAAAGGTTACCCGTTTTGGTACCAATACAGCCGGAGCAATGGACTATGGCAATGTTCATGAGATACGGTTATCCTGCGATGAATTTAAGGTAAGGGCGGCCACAAGTAGGAATGGGTGGATTGATCGTTTTGGTTTGCGTATAGATAATATTGGGTTTAAGCCGGATGTATATATACCTCAAGATGAGGATTGGATTGAATTTGTGGTGAGGTATTGGAGCAATAAGAAATAATATAAATGAGCATCCCATTCGCTTATTCTAAATTGGAATTTAACTAACGAAACGGGTATTGTAAAATTTCACAATACCCGTTTTAATCTATTGCCTTCAATTTACACGAATACTGGGAATTGATTCATCACGTATTATAGTGGGCCAGCCGAGCATCACAGTTTTTCCAACCACTATTTTCCTGGCGGCCCATCTTATCCGTATCATATCCAACAGGAAATAAACATAATTCCTTTCGTTTCCGCTTAAAACAACTACAGGTATTACAACGGACCTTAACTTATACTCTTCTTCTTTCCAACTCTTAAAATGATTCGGCTTGAGATTCTTAAGGATAGCATATCCTGAATCTTTAAGTTCCTCTGCAAACAGATGCACATTTAAAACACTTCCCAAACTATCTATATCCAGTATAATAAAAAAGGCTTCAGAGGGTTTGTTCAACTTGCCTATTGCTTCAAGTTTAAACAGGTCCCGGCTATTGTAAAAATAATCGCTAATGATATTTTCCAGCTTTTCTACTTTATCTAAATTCTGTGATTGTGCCGAATAGAATAGCAGTACACTAATAATTAAACTCCAGTATTTTTTAGTCATATCAGTATTTTTTATTGACAGGATGGTCTAAGTCTTAATTGTACACTGTATTGGTATACATATTGTGAACTGCAGCCGAGAGGTGCCTGATTGTTAGATGCCTTTTCTGCTGCAATAGCAATTCCTTTGTATTTGCAGGTATCAATACCCTGGCCCGGCAATGCTTTCCATGCGGTTGTTTTATAAAGTCCATGATAGGCCAAAGCTTTAATAACAGTATCTCTTGTTGCAGTTGAAGCACTGGGATTATAGAACCTGGTCATGATATTTGTGAATTGCTTTAGATAATCTGCTGCCATAATTTCATGATCCTGTTCTGCGCTTAATGGTGAAGTTTGGTTTTGAATAGCATACCAATACATGGGGAACCTGGCTTTTATGTAGAAGCTATCATATTGCGAATCATGCCAATGTGTCCAATCCTGGTACTGGCCCCACCTTAATGTAAATGCTGCATGCATTATTTCATGAAGAATATTTGATACCATGAATTCTTTTGTTCCATGGCGGAGAAACCATGGGTTCAAGTATATAGTTGCCTCAAAAGTGGTGGTACCATACTGGTCAACAGAAACAGATTTCCGCTCTGTGTAGGCTGTATAAATAGAAGTATCAGAAGTATAATTATAAGCCGTATCAAAGGTCAAATTCATGTGTAAAGAGTCCTTAAATACATCGGCACCAGCTATCTGAGCCAATAAATTAGCATTTGTGAGAGAATCTTTAATAAATGAAGCTACACAGGGAAATACTGTTTCAAGGCCATTACCAATGTGTATAGTATCATAGGCAAAGGCATTGTAATCGGGGACGTGTAGAGTGGGCTGCCATTCCGCATCACAAACCTGTGTATAAGGCGGTTCAATATCACATGGGTTGGTATCCTCCCAACTACATCCCGGGCATATCATACCACCAGAACCCTCTGTGTAACCCATTGGCAGATCATAGGTAACTTCATCCGTTTCTTCGTTTAACCAGTAGATCACTGGAACAGTATTATAAGTAGCATTGCAACAACGTTCTACTGCATTTACAGTTGATTCTCTGAAACCACATTGCCCGCAGGTAATAAAAGTTACCCAGGTAGTAACAGGGTAGAGGTTCTGTGATCTGTTAACTCCTGTGCTGGAATTACCAGGATGCAGATCATTGGGATTAATGATCTCAATATTATGGGATGCTCCAGTGCTATCATCAACAAATCTTCCGTTTTTAACGGTGAATTTATTATGCCCAAAGATGGCATTATCAAAAACCAGGAAGGCGTGAAAGATATCCTTTGCACTCCATGTTCCCGGCCTGGTATCCTTAAAAGGAAAATATCCTGCATTGCTATTGTAGAGTAATGAGAAACTGGTATCAGTATCCTTTATCTTAACAATTAGCATTGCCCTTGTTTGCTTTTTACCTTCCTGCACAAATGGAACAAAAACCTGTTTTTCATTTGCCAGGCTTTTATTGCTGACTCTTGCTTTACTCCAGATAGGATACCCGGCTTTGCCAATTAGTTTATCAACCAAATGCCTTTCTTCATCCTGGCGTTTAACAGTGGCAGCAGTGGCAGCAACAGTGCTATCACTAACTTCAGTGATGTCAAAGAACCGGTCAGCAGGTTTCTGAGTTTTTTTCTTTGTCTCCTGTGGTTCCGTTTTCTTACATGCAAAAAAGATCCCCATAAGGATTAATAGTAGGCACAATACGGTAGCAATACGTTTGTTGAAACGTTTAGTCATGGTAATAGTTTTTTGGGCCATTTTTTAAAATGGCTGTTAAAGGAGGGAGTTGATAAGAAGTGGGGGTCTAAAGGTCAGTGTGGGGTCTTACTAATACATCAGTCTGAATCAAAAAGACTAAAATGAAATCAAATGATGCTATATCAATCGCGATGCTAAACTAAACTTGTTCTGAGAGTGTCATTTAAAATTTAAAAACAATAATGTCCTGATATTTTTAAACAATGAGAAGGTAAATGTATTTCTATTTTCTTTTTACAAAGAAATTTAAACGTTTAATTCATTCCACCACCGGGAATGCGCTCACTCTCAATCTTGCTCCACCCATTGGAACCAATTTCAATTCCTCAACCGGTTCATCCGTTTTCACCGGGCTCACCGGCAATACTGCACATAACCCATATTGATCCAAGGTCCAGCCAGGAATTTTTCTTCCATTCATATGTATTTCAATCGGAGCCGCATTATCTGCAAAGGGATTATTATCCTTTGGCCATTGTTTTTTCCTGACTTCAAAAGGTACATCCGAACCTTCTTTATTCAATTGCAGCCCATAATTCCAACTCGCTTTAGGATAAATTTCAAATGAAGGCCATTTATTCGGATTTGCTGTAGGTTGCCATTTGGAATCATAGATCGCACTTTCCACACTTCCCTTTTTTATATACTCTACAGGGATATCAATAGAAAAAGTAAGTGGTCCATAATTCACACTCACACTATTCTTATTCTCCTTCCATTCTCTGAATTTTACCTGCATTGGCAAAACAAGCCTTATCCTGTCGCCATTTTTCCAGTTTCCAATCAGCCTGACATAATTACCTGGAGTTGCCGAAATATTCTGCCTCACCCCATTTATATAAACAGATGTATTTTCAGACCATTCAGGAATACGGAGATACAATGGGAAATTAACCGGTTTTGAAACCAGCACCTTAAAGTTCACCTCCTGTTCAAATGGATAATGAGTATTTTCTTCAATCTGCACATCAACTCCTTTTCCTGCCTTCGCCCTGATTGTTCCTTCTGTATATAACTGCGCAACCAATCCCTGGTCTGGTGTAGCCATCCATGCATTCTCTGCATAATATACCCAGCCTGCAGCATGATTGTGCTGGCAACAGCGACTACTAAATGGATTCATCATCAGGAAAGGACCGGAATTCTGAATTCCCGGTGCATGATTTTTTGAATCACTGACTACCATATTGGGAGCAGTCAGGTAACGTAATGATCGATAATCTGGCATAAATGCAGCAGGAAATGTGTTGAATGCAATATCCTCGCAATTATCCGCCCACTTCGGATCACCGGTTATTCGCAGTAAGATCTGATCAGAGGTCATTTGTTCTACCATCCCACATGTTTCAACTGCCTGGCGGGGATCAGCATATCCTTTCCGTGAATTCTCATCACCTCCCCATAACCCACCGGGCACCTGTCCATATAATTGCCGTATCAAAGCATAATTATTATAAGTGGCCTCCAGGTCTTCCTTCTTATTGCTTTGTAAATAGTAGGTAGCCGGCTCCCTGAAGCACTGTGCAATATTTACATTATGCCAGTTGGGAAGATTATTTTGTTGTCGCCAGTTGGCTGTGTTCTTATCGATCTTTGTAGCCAGATCAAGCAGCCAGGCTTCTCCCGTATGATTATATAACCAGTATACGCTTAACAAATTATCACCGCCCCTGCTATTCTCCCAGTAGTCTTCCAGGAACTGATCATCCGGAATGGTCAACTCCCATTTGAAATACTTTGTCATGAACGGGATCACTCTTGGGTCTTTACTGTATTCATAATAAGATTGCAGACACCAAAGCATCGGCATATTCGTCCAGAGATCACGATTTCCTTTTTTGGTCACCATCGGTCCAAAATCCCCATTCTCACGCTGGACGTTCAATACATAACCGATCCAGGTTTTCGCTTCACTGATCATTGCTTTGTCTCCAAGCATATATCCCATATTGGCATATCCCTTTAACCAGTACGGTAATTCTTCCCATCCATATTTACCGGATCCTTCCTTGTTCATCCACGCATTATCAGTTTTTGAAAGCCAGATGCTGATCTCTGCAAGATGTCCGGTTAATCCATCACGCTGTAATTCCAACTGCTTTTTCAGCCAGCCACCTGGATGAAAGGCTGTGACAGGCAGCTTTGAAAAATGTCCGGGTAGGAGTGGTGCCTTGTTTCCCGGATAAAAAGCATTGGATACATTAATGGGTATTTCTTCCCATTTAATTACTGATGAAGTGATATCTTGAGCATTGGTTGGAGAAGCTTTACCAAGTAGAAATAAAAACCCAAGACAGAAAATGGGGAATAGATCAATTTTTTTCATGACAATTGCAAGGCTTTACGGGAGTTTATTCCCAACAATGTAAGATAGCAAAAAGACTGTTAGGTACTGCCAAAGAAGAGTAACCTGCACAGGTAGCTCTAACCTGGATACTGGCGCAAAAGCCATGGATTGTTCCCATTCCCGGAACCACAAAAATAAATCGCCTCCAGGTAAATATTGGCGCAGCAGCAATCCAACAACCAGGACACAACAAAAGAATTATTTTATTGATTCCACAACGGATGCTCTTCCGGCATTGCATCTCCTGCCATTTGAAGCAATTCGATTGCATTCAGACACCACTGTGCAGTACTGTTGGTTGAAATATTCCTGATCTCATATAAAGGCTTGTATACCGCGGGGCCGTTCAATAGCTGGCTGTCAAACCTTGCACCTGGTCTGTTCGGAACAGGCAGGAATTGCTTCCAGGCTTTGTCAGCAAACTTTCGATCCCTGGTTATATAATAAACATAGGCAGGTTGCCTGGCATAGTCATTAACAGGGTCACCCAGTGTGATCTTAATATTCTTACCGAATGCCGCCTGTACCTCTTCCAGCGGAGCACCATATAATGTACAATATTGAAGGTAGAGGCGATTAAATATTGGGTCATTCAGTAGTGGCCCCAGTTCATACACCATTTCCATTCCTCCCATCAGTGTTGCCAGGTGTGAACTAGCCAGGTCATCGGGATCGAGCTGGTAAATATGATTGGTGGCAGGATCATAACCCATGCCGGCATCCCTGAATTTACTGGAATAAAATCCGTAGGGCATCGCAGCAAAATCTTTAACACCAACCAGTATCTTATTCTTCCATTTCACATCACCTGTACGTTCCCATTCCGTCATCCAGTTTCCTACAAGGCTAAGCCAGTCCGGTCCAAACCGCGCATGCGTCGGATATTTTCCCTTCGGCAATAGTTTTCTTAATGGATCCACGTGCAGCAATCCACTATCAGCTAACAATGCGGATTCATGCATGATATCACCTGTGCGTTCATCTGTAGTGAGATAATAGTAATATCGCCGCAGTATTGCCTGGCTCTCCCTTACTTCTTTGGAACCATCACCCCAATGGATCACATTATGCCGGGAACCCAAACCGGCAAACCTTCCTTTGTGATATACATCCACTTCACTGGTGTGCCTGGTCATCGCTTCTGCCATTGTAAAAATATCAGAACGCCCCGTCCGCAGGAATGAATACCACAACCAGATATCTGTCGACAGTTCGGTATTATCCCAGGCAAAACCACCTATATCATATTTCCAGGTATGACGTGCAGCATCATATGAATGCATTACATCTCCATAATTCCAGAAGCCATACCATTCACGCTGATCAATTTCCTGTTGGTAAAAACCAATCGCTTTATTCAATTGTGCCTCAATCCACCGTTTCCCTTTGGTACTACTATCCGGCAGGCTCCATACTCCCAATGTACCTGTGTGGTGAATATATTGTGGTGAACTAACGAGCAAGGGAGTGTGACTGGTCTTCATTGCTGCAGCAGCCAGCACCTGGTTGGAAGGTATATTGTTATAGGGTGAGATTACAACCTCACTGGTGCGGGCAATACCATAGGGAGTGCTGAATCCTGAATCGATGTCCTCATAGGTAGTATTCAAATCATGGGCAACAGTATCATAATGCCGCATATCCATTGCATCATCGTAGGGCGACCAAAACCAAAGTTTCAATCTTGCTCTTGCTGAACGCATGTTTTCTATCTCCATGGCTGCAGGATAGGATTGCCAAAAATCTTTTTGTGAAATTGCCAAACCGCCATTGATATCTCCTGCAAACAAAATTCCGTTTGCCCGGTCACCACCTCCTGCATTCACCCAGGCTGAAGCAGCGTTGGTTCGCTTCTGTATGGTAAATCCATTGGCAGTATGCTGAACCAGCTTATAATCATTCCAACTGGCCATTGTTCTATATAGTTCTTTCTGTGCAGCATTGGCCGCCTCCATATTCGGCAATGGTTTACCTATTACCTGGTCATTGATAAATGGACTTGGTCTTCTGCCGTTCAATGGCTGAATCGGTTCTGCCCAGATTCCAACTCCTTCACCTCCAAACCTCACATGACGATTCTGAATTTCTTCACGCAATGGTATGTCAAACTGCAACCCAAGTCCTTTAATAAAATCCTGCTGCGCATCACCATCAAAGATCAACGTATTTACCATGCGGATATCCTGCACTCCGGCATAAAAATATAACCGGATAATAAATGGAAACAGATAAAAATCTCCATCAGGTGATTTAAAATGACCGTCAACCCGGATAACTGCCCTTACCGGTCCTTTTTGTTCCACCCGCACATTAGTAATATCACAGCTATACGTTTTCTTCACAGGTGTGCTGGCAAGGTCGCCATCCATACTATTTTGAAGAAGACATGTTAACCTTCCATTTGTAGCAATATCCTTACCTGCTAATTGTATAGCTGAAATGATATCAGGTCCCTGCCTGTTGATCACCGTTTGCATAGTGCCGGTTTCTACACGCACCTGCTTTCCATCATCCTGTATCACTATCCCACCTGTTCCTGCACTATTGTTATTATTCTTTGTAGTTGCGATAGCTAATTCTCCTGAAGAGGAATCGGCAACAGTAGCAAACCCGGTCCACTTAACCGAACCATCTGGCCAGTATGCCAGCGACCAACTTTGCAATGGAAGAGAAGTGCCGCTTTTATTTTGCAGGAAAAAGATACTACTCTTCTTCACCTTTCCTTGTGGCCAGGGCACACCCCAGCTCACACCGGTTGGTTGTGCAGGCATTGCATGTAACCATTTTAACGGAACTTCAACATTCTGCGAAAAAGACATTAATGGGATTAAAATGAGGAGAATATGCATGTAAACAACATGCCTGTTGGATATTTTCAATTTCATATTAGGCAGCAAGAGTTAATAAAGGCTGAATTTTCTACAATTGATGAGAAAAGTAGAAAGAATTAATTAGCCATCTGTCCTGTTGTATGCTGCATCAAACTTAACATTAGACAAATGGTTCCACTATCTTAAAGAGGGCTTGTTTATTCTTAAAGATCATTCCAATGGGGGGTGACTGTTATGCAATAAATTGTTAGCTTACAAGGAAATTATCTCCCGCATTTGTCGTCAAAAATTATCTAATATTTGCATATGCAAAAGATTACCTGTCTTCTTGTGTTTTTATTAATAATATCAAACCTGAGAACAACAGCTCAATCCTCGCCGGATGCTCCTGTACGCGTTTGCATTGCTGGGATTTCACATGGCCATGTTACCTGGATATTAAGCAGGAAAAAACCGGATGTTGAGGTGGTAGGTATTTATGAACCCAATAAGGACCTGGCACAACGATATGCCAAACAATATGGGTTCAGCATTGACCTGGTTTATGATAACCTGGACAAAATGTTAGATGCAGTTAAGCCAGAAGCCTGTTTGGCTTTTTGTTCTATTTATGAACACCTGAAGGTAGTGGAGGCCTGTGCGCCAAGGAAAATCCATGTAATGGTTGAAAAACCATTGGCCGCTTCACTTGATCATGCCATGAAAATGGAAAAGCTTGCGAAGCAAAATAATATTCATTTGTTGACCAATTTTGAAACGTCCTGGTATGCCACTACTGAAAAAACATTTCAGTTAGTCAATGACAGCAACAGTATCGGTTCTATCAAAAAGGCTGTATTTCATGATGGCCACCAGGGCCCCAGGGAAATCCGTGTTAATAAGGAATTTCTGGATTGGCTAACTGATCCTGTGCTAAATGGGGGAGGTGCAATTGTTGACTTCGGCTGTTATGGGGCAAATGTGATGACGTATTTAATGAAAGGGGCAAAACCTATATCGGTGCTTGCCAATACCCGCACCTTCAAACCTTCAATATACCCCAAAGTGGATGATGATGCCACTATAATAGTAAATTATCCTGCAGCCACCTGTATCATTCAGGCCTCGTGGAACTGGCCCTTCGGAAGAAAGGATATGGAAGTATATGGCGATAGCGGCTATGTGATCGCTAAGAACAATCACGATTATCTTTTCCGGAACGATCAGCGAACGCCTGAAAGATCGTTGCAGGTAAATGAAAAAGACCTGGGCGTATTTACAGATCCCTTTTCTTACCTGGCCGCGTATCTCCGCGGCAGGATCACCATACCTGATTATGGTCTTTATTCTTTGGAAAATAATATGACAGTGATAAGGATCCTTGAAGCCGCAAAGGAATCTGCCAGGACAGGCAATTTGATCAGGCTGAAATGAAGGGTACATAATATTATATAATACTTTCAGCCAGGTATCTCTCCTGGTCAGTAAATATGGCATAATAGATGAAGCATCAACTTCATGGAAGAAGTCAAAATCAAACCTGGAGAATTTCACCCCCATCGTATCATTGTTATCGGGGGGTCAGCAGGCAGTTTCGAAGGGCTTAAATCAATCATAAAAAGCTTACCGGAGGATTTTAATCCTGCTATTTTTATCGTATGGCATATGGGACCAGATGTCAGCGGCTTACTTCCCCAGATCCTGAACCGGGAGAGTAAAATTGTTGCTTCCAACGCCTGTGATAATGAGGTTATTAAAGCCAACCATATTTATGTGGCACCTCCTGATCTGCACCTCCTTGTCCAGGAAGGTAAACTGCGTGTTACCCACGGTCCAAAAGAGAACCGTTTCAGACCTGCCATTGACCCACTATTTCGATCCGCGGCCTATGCTTATGGTAACAGGGTGATTGGTGTTATTTTATCGGGTGGACTGGATGATGGTACAGCCGGGTTATGGACAATAAAAAAGTACGGTGGCATTGCTATCGTCCAGGACCCAAATGATGCCCAGGTTTCTTCCATGCCTGAAAGCGCGCTGCGCCAGGTTAAGGTGGATTATATTGCGACTGTATCAGGAATAGCTGAATTGCTTGTTCGTTTATCAAAAGAACTGGTTGATAAAAATGTAAAAATCATGAAAGACAACCAGACAAAAAATGAAATTGATATTGCGGCTGAGGAAAATGCCTTGCAAAAGGGCGTATTAAAGTATGGTGAGCTAACACCATGGTCCTGCCCGGAATGTCATGGTGTTTTATCAAAATTGCAGGATGGCGATATTGTCCGTTATTGTCATACCGGTCATGCCTATTCTATAGAAGCACTTATTACGGCCATTACTGAAAAGATTGAGGATTCATTATATAGTGCCATGAGGGGTATGGATGAGAGTATACTTTTACTCAATCATCTTGGAGATCATTATGCGGAAGCTAACCAGCCCAAACTTGCTGCCCTGTATTTTAAAAAGGCAAAGGAAACTGAAGAGCGTTCGGAGCTTGTACGCAAAATCCTTCAGCTACAAGAACAGTTACGCCAGGATGCTTTGCGAAAGGAAGCAATGAACAATTCGGCAGGAACAAATATTTGATACCTTTAAATAATGGCAAAAGCGAACAAAAAATTCAATACCGGCCAAATAAAAAAGAAGAAAAACGATTTCCTGATCGTTGGTATTGGTGCTTCAGCGGGTGGCATACAGGCATTGCAACTGTTTTTTAAAAATGTTCCGGCTGACTCCGGGATGGCTTACGTTGTGATCCTGCATCTGTCGCCAGACCATGATAGCCAATTGGCCCAGGTACTTCAGGCAAGTGCGGCTATCCCGGTCAGCCAGGTCAATGAAAAGGTACTTGTTAAGCCTGATCAAATTTATGTGGTATCGCCTAATCAACATTTAAGTATGGCTGATGGGGAGATAGTGGTTTCACAAAATATTACCACTGAAGACCGCCGCGCCCCCGTTGATATATTCTTTCGAACGTTAGCGGATTCACATGGACCAAAGGCAGTATGCGTGGTATTAAGCGGAAGTGGTGCTAATGGTTCCATGGGTCTGAAGCGGATCAAAGAAATGGGAGGTGTAGCTTTTGTACAAAACCCGCGCGAAGCAGATTTCAGTGAGATGCCTCGAAATTCTATTGCCACTGAACTGGTAGATGAAGTGCTGCCGGTAGCTGAAATACCTGCAAAAATAATTGAGTACAGGAATGGAATAAATCGTATACATATTCCTATTGAGACAGTTGAAAAAGCTGAGGAAGAGCAGCAGGCACTTCGTGAACTTTTTACCCAGCTTCGCTTGCGTACCGGTCATGACTTTTCCAATTACAAACGACCCACCCTCCTGCGCCGCATAGAACGCCGTATCAATATCCGCAGCTTTAAAAACCTGCCTACTTATGTTGCGTTCCTGAAAGATAATCCGGAAGAAGTGCAGTCTCTTTTAAAAGACCTGCTGATCTCCGTCACCAATTTTTTCAGGGACAGCAGGCCGTTCCAGGCGATAGAAAATGATGTAATTCCAAAGATATTACACAATAAGAATTCAGAATACCAGGTGCGTGTTTGGATAGCGGGATGTGCTACGGGCGAAGAAGCTTATTCGATTGCCATCCTGTTTGCTGAAAAAATAATGGGGATTATCGATGCCCCAAAGATCCAGATCTTTGCTACTGATATAGATGAGAATGCCATTGCAATTGCAAGAGAAGGGCTTTATACTATAAATGATGCAGCAGATGTTTCACCTGACCGGCTCCGCCGTTATTTTAATAAAGAAGGAGAGGATTACCGTATCAGAAGGGAAATTAGGGAAATGGTCCTTTTTGCCACGCATAACTTTTTAAAAGATCCACCTTTCTCCCATTTGGATATGGTTACCTGCCGCAATGTAATGATCTATCTTAATCATGTAGCACAGGAAAGGGCTCTGGAAACTTTTCATTTTGCACTTAAACCTGGCGGGTTTCTTTTCCTTGGAACTTCCGAATCTGTAGAAGGTACCAGCGACATGTATGCAGCTTATAACAGGGAACAGCACATTTATCAAAACCGGGAAATTACAATGAGATCATTCCCGGTGCCCGAATCCGTTCCCAATTTCCGCCTTGATAATTTGAAACCCAGCGGCTCCCAGGAACAGGAAAGAAAAGCGTTGGAGCGGATCACCCTTGGTGACCTTCACCAGCGAATGCTGGAAGAGTATGCACCACCTTCGCTCGTCATTAATGAAGACCATGAAATTGTGCATCTATCCCGCAAAGCAGGCAAATATTTACAGGTGGCCGGTGGCGAATTTTCACACAGTCTGCTTAAGCTGGTAAAAGAAGAATTAAGGCAGGAGTTGCGATCTGCCATTTACCAGGCGGCACAGCTTCTGGCGCCTGTACTGGCGAAGGGGATAAGAGTAAATTTCGAAGGTCATATTGAAACCATCAACATTCATGTGAGACCGGTAATGCGGCATGATGATACAGCGCGTGGTTTTATGCTCGTGTTATTTGAACAAAATGATGATCAGGAAGGGAATTATAAAGAGCTTGTGGTACAGACGGGAGAGTCTATTTCTCACCAGTTGGAAGATGAACTGGAAAGGACAAGAATGCAATTACGAAGTTCCAGTGAGCAGTATGAGTTCCAGGCGGAAGAATTAAAAGCCAGCAATGAAGAATTGCAGGCAATGAATGAGGAATTGCGGTCGGCCGCGGAAGAATTGGAAACCAGCAAGGAAGAATTGCAGTCAATCAATGAAGAACTCCGCACGGTTAACCAGGAACTGAAAATAAAGATCGATGAGGCTACTATTTCAGCCAATAACCTCCAAAACCTGATCAACGCTTCTGATGTAGCCACGCTTTTCCTTGATCGCACCTTCAGGGTAATATTCTTTACGCCGGCTGCCACCAGTATTTTCAATCTTATCGTAACTGATTATGGCAGGCCATTAAGTGATATTACCAACAAGCTGAAGGAAGATGTTTTGTTGCAGAATGCGGAAAACGTATTACAAAACCTTGCAGGCCTTGAGCAGGAAGTAAGTACAAGGGATGGCCAGTATTTTGTGATGCGGATGGTACCCTATCGTACGCGGGAAGATTTTATTAATGGTATCGTGATCACCTTCTTTGATATTACCGAACGGAAAAAAGCGCAACAATCCGTGGAAGAGGACCTCAATGCTTCGCGTATCCTCCAAAATTTGAGTAGCCGGCTTGTATCGGAAGAAAACATTAATATCATATATGAAGAAATAATTGCTGCAGCTATCGATATCACCAATGCAGATGCGGGGATAGTACAGGTATACGATTCGGCCGAACAGGAGCTTAAATTGCTGGCCACCCGCGGCTTTTCTGATGAGACTAAACTGCATTTTTCCAAAATTGACGCTTCCAGCAATACCTCAAGCGGAATTGCGATACAAAAAGGCGAACGGCAGTTTATTGACTATGATGATCTCAAAGCAGATGATAAGGATGCCTCCTCAAAAATACATGTGGCTGAAGGCTATTTAACCGGCCAGTCAACTCAACTGACAACCCGCTCCGGTAAAACCATTGGCCTGATCTCCACGTACTGGAAACAGCACAGTCACCGCTCTTCTGAAAGAGCCTTGCGGTACCTTGATCTACTTGCCCGGCAGGCAGCAGACATCATTGACCAAAGATTAGCGGCAAGGGAATTGCTTAAGAATATGGAGGAGCTGACGCGGTTTAACAGCGTTATGGTAAGCCGCGAGTTAAAAATGATTGAATTGAAAAAGGAAATAAACGACCTATTTAAGCGAGCGGGTGAGCCTCCGCGATACCCCCTCGATTTTGAAAATGAAAAATGAGATAGTGTCTAATCTTTTCAACAATACTGATAAAAAGCTTTTTGAGCATACCAAAGCGGAACTGACAGCATATATTATTGAATTGCAAAAAGCAAACGAGGAAATAGCCCGGTCACGCAGAGCTGCTTTTAACCTGGTGGAGGATGCGGTCCAGTCTAAAGAAGCTTTGCGAAAAAGCGAGGAGAGATTACAGATGGCGGTAGAATCCGGGAATATTGGTACCTGCGACTGGAATTATGCTACCGGGGAAATGCAATGGAATGATGTACTGTTCAGGTTAACTGGAATACCATATGAGGAAAGGTTGATGGACGTTGAAGAATTTTATGCCAATGTGCATTCCGATGATGTGGAGCGAACCCGGCAAAACATCAAAGCTGGTATTGAAGGCTTTGGTACTTATACAGGAGAATACAGGGTACTACTGCCTGGTGGTGATATTCACTGGATATATGAAGTTGGACGGGTGGTGGAAAGACAGCAAGATAAACCTTACCGCGTCATCTGTGTATTGTTTGATATTACCGGCCGTAAAAAGCTGGAACAGCAAAAGGAAGATTTTATCAGTATAGCAAGCCATGAACTAAAGACGCCAGTTACCAGCATCAAAGCCTATACAGAACTGCTGCAGGAAATGTGCGAGGAGGCAGATTACGAAAATGGTGGGTTGGTAGTTAAGAAATTAGCTTCACAGGTAGACCGGCTGATGGAACTCGTTCATTCCCTGCTGGATGCTACTAAAATGATTGGAGGCCCGCTTCCGCTTAATATTGAACAATTTGATCTAAAAGAGTTGATAGCTGAAACGGCGGAAGATTTGGGCAGATTTTCCAAAGCTCACCGCATCAACCTCCTGGGTGGATCTGAATTAATCATTTGGGCAGACAGGGAACGCATTAGCCAGGTATTGAACAATATCATATCTAATGCAATAAAATATTCTCCTAATGGTGGTGAGATTTCCATCAACTGGAAAAAGAACGAAAAAGAAATAACAGTAACTGTACGCGATTCCGGAATTGGCATCTCTGAAGAGGCACAGGCAAGGGTGTTTGAACGATTTTACCGGGAAAAAACCGAAAAAAAACAAAATTCGTCCGGAATGGGACTTGGCTTGTACATTAGCGCTGATATTATTTACCGCCACGGTGGAGACATAGGGGTGGAAAGCAAGACAGGCCAGGGATCAACCTTTTATTTTACATTGCCAGTAAATAAACAGGGATGAAAGACGTATTATTCTTATCTTAGTATTACTCCCTTCTGGAGACAATACATATATTTTTGCAGCTTGACCCACCTGGCCAATATATCCTCAACCTGGTTTTTCACTTTAATTGGATTTAAGAAGGACTTATTTAAACATCCACACCTGGAACTCATTTTATAATGTTAAGGGTGAAAGCAAAAATGAATTCGAATGAAAACCGTGATAATGATCGATGATGATCCGTCAATCCTGGATGCGTTTAAAATTATTTTTGAAGGAGCCGGCTATTCCATTACAGTTTATAGTAATCCTTTATTAGTGCTTGAAAACAGATTTATAGAACCCGATATTTTTATAATTGATAAACAACTGAACGGAGCAGACGGTGCAGATGTGTGTAAATTCTTAAAACAAAGACCAACCGGGAGTAAAACACCGGTCATTATTTTTTCAGCAGCCACCCGGCTTGGTGACTATGCCAGGGAGGCGGGTGCTGATGATTACCTGGAAAAACCGTTCGAAATAAAGGAGCTGCTGGCAATGGTAAATAGATTGACAACCAATCTGCCTGACTCCTGGAAATGAAAACCCTAATTATGAAAATCTTCTGTACAAATGACAAATTCAAACCCTTCAACTACGGAAAAGAACCTTGAGCAAATGCTGGTTGATTGCAGCATTGATGCCATCATTGCAGTGGATGAAACCAATACGATAATAGCCTGGAATGTTATTGCTGAAAAGATATATGGCCAAAAGAAAGATGAGGTTATCGGGAAAAACCTGACTGAAATTGTTCCTTCTGTTTTGGCAGATGAGGAAACGCAGCAGGCAATCAGGCTTGCATTAAAAGGAATAAAAAGTTTTGTGCCGGCATCTAAGAGATTTCCGCACCGGGAACATGTGGAAAACCATTTTATTCCTTTGAAAGAAGGTGATCAAATTGTTGGCGTAATGAACCTGGTGCATGATGTAAGCCACCGCATAAAAGCCGAGGAAAAGTTGCAATACCTTAATGATGAACTGGAAAGGAGGTTCAGGCAATTACAAGTGGCTTCCGGTGAACTTGCTGCATTTACCTACCTGTCAAGTAACAAGATCAAAGAGCCCATTCAACATGTTTATACCAGCATTGAGTTTCTAATAAAGACCGAAGCCTCACGACTTACAGATAGTGGGAAGGCATCACTAAGGCGTATTCAATCATCCATTAACCGTATGAATCTTTTACTGGATGATATTCTGAGCCTTTCACAGATCAGCATTTTGGAAAAAACAGAGACGCTGGTGGACCTATATGAACTGATTGGAGGAATCATTGCCACGCTCAAAAAGAAATCAGAAAAGAATGCCAGGTTCACCTGCGAAAAGCTTTGTTCCATAAAAGGACACAGGCAATATTTGCATATTCTCTTCTACAATCTTTTGGATAATGCTGTAAAGTTCAATGAAAATGATACTGCAATAGTCAATATCAATTGTGAAACTGTCTGTATACAACAAGAAAATAATATCGTAGTTTCAGAACTGGAATATTATAAAGTAACAGTAAGCGATAATGGTATAGGGATAGCAGACGCAGACAAAGATCGGATCTTCAGAATGTTTGAAAAGCTGCATGATAAAACTTATAAAGGTTCCGGGATGGGTTTAACTATTGCGCAAAAGATCATGCATGCACATGGTGGTTATATACAGGTAGAGAGCGTACCGGGAAAAGGTTCAGCTTTTCATTGTTTTTTTCCCAATTGGAACTAAGTAATGCTCACCTGCAAAATATATTCCCCGAAAAGACCCTTTGGATTTTCGGATTTCTTTTGAAAGGGTCTTACCTAATTCCCGCTTGCACGATTGATCTCATCAGTAGCGCCGCCTTCAGACCGGTTAACCGGTTTCATAGCCTTGCCAAACCTCCAGCCAAAACTTAATCTCACTACTCTTGAATCCCATTTGATGGTAAAAGGTTCATAAGAGTTCTGAAAAGTGGAATACCCGGAATAGTTCTGGAACCAGGTAATATCCCTTATGCTCAATTTCAGTGTCCCTTTATTCTTCATGATCAATTTGGAAATACCTGCATCCAGTTCCCCCTGTGGTTTCAACCATTCCTGCAGATCGATCTGGCTTTTTGTTTGATAATAGCCACTCAATTCAAAACCCCAGCCTTTCTTAAACTGCAACTGGTTATTGATACTAACATTTAGCTGGCTGATCCGGGCTTCAATGGGCGCCCATACCACTCCTTTAATGATCTTGTGATTGAATGCTGCTACTACCGTCAGGTTCCACCATTTGGTAATGGCCTGCTGAAAGGTTTCTGTAATACCAAAGTTTTGGAATGATCCCACATTTCCTCTTGTATAAACGATGATATTTTTATTCACATTACTGCTATTGGTATCAATAATGAATATCTGGGAAAAATAATCTTTCAGGTAACTGTAAGAAAGTTCTGTGGTCAATACCTGCTTATAGGTGTGAACCAGTGAGAAATTCCAGGTATACTGCGGATTAATGTAAGGGTTACCTGATTCATAAGTGTATTTATTCAGAATTGTCTGGAAAGGGTTCAGGGTTTGAAATGCAGGTCTGTCAATTCTTCTCCCTAATCGAAATGTTATCATGTTATTGCTATCTGCCTGGTAGGAAAGGAAACCGCTGGGAAATAAACTGCCATAGTTTCTGGAAAATGCTGAATCCTTCACAATAGCATTACCCAATTGATGAGCTTTGTAAAACGTGTATTCATAGCGTAACCCGGTTTGCCAGTGCCATTTACCTTTCTCTGCATCCACACTTGCATAAGCGGCGCTGATCTTTTCATCATATAAAAAGTGATTGCTCCGGCTAAGGTCTGGTTGCCAGGTATTACCGTTATTATAAAAATACTCAGCCAGATTATCTGTCTTATTAATAGCGGTTTTCAAACCCGCTTCCAGCAGAAAGCTCCTGAAGTGCCGGGAATAATCTGCTTTTGCAGTAACAATATCCAGTTTGGAAGGAATACTTCCTTTGGTGATCTGAATCTCGCTTCCAGGTGTCGTTAACTGGGTTTGGTAATTCTGATCGCCATTGTTGGTAAAACGCACATAATCCAGGTCAACGGTCAGTTCAGTTTGCTCATCGATCTTGTGTTTGCCATTCAGGTTCAATCCATATCTTCTGAACCTGGAGTTGTTTTCACCGGTGGTATTAATGGAGGAATCAATATGGTGGTTGGGGTCCATCCAGTCAATCGATGCATAGCTTATTGATTTCCGGTTGAATATTCCACCATTGAATACAAGTCCTAAAGTGGTTTTGTAATTTACAAAAAAGTCAAATCCTGTCTTAAGGTTCTGCGCATCAATGCGGTTCCTGTTAATATTGGGTTGTTCAAGCAGAACAGAATCCTCATTTTTAGTATTGAAATACTTTCGAAGGGTATAAAGGTTCATCTTTTCTTTACTTGCACGCATTCCATAATTCATGAACCAGTTAACCTTCCCATTCCGGTAATTCAGGTTGAGTGAATTACCTGTTTTGGGATAGATTCCCTGGGCCGCGCTCACATTCAATGAGCCATTAAATCCTTTTACCCGGTTGGATTTTAATTTAATATTGATGATACCTGCATTTCCCGATGCATCATATTTGGCTCCAGGGTTTTCGATCAGTTCAATCACATCAATCTGTGAAGCGCTGATCCCGGAAAGATAAGATTGAAGATCCTGTCCGCTTAATTGAGTGGGTTTTCCATCAATGAATACCGTCACTGCCGGTTTTCCTTTCATGATAATATTGCCATCCTTGGCTATCGTTATGCCTGGTGATTTTTCCAGTACATCCATTAGCGTAGCTCCGCCATTGGTGATACTTGCTTCCGGGTTCATGACTGTTTTATCAGGAAGAAACTGGATGGGCGGCTTTTTTGAGGTAACAGTAACATCTTTAAGTAGGTCGCTTTTGGCCTTCAGTACAATTACATCAGAGAATGAGTTATTGTTTTCCAGGTCAATCCATGTGCTATTCCCATCCTCATATCCTGTGTGGGTGACCCGTATCCTGTATTTACCTGAAGAAAGGTCTGGAAAACTAATCACTGCAGCAGAATTGGCGGAGACCAGCTGAATAACCAAAGAATCCTGGTTCAGCAGGTAAGCCGTGGATCCCTCCAATAAATTTCTTTTTTCATCCAGTACGGTAATACGTATGCTCTTTTTATCAGGTTGCTGGGCAGGTAATTGACCAAAAAGGAAAATAAATAAAATGGGTAAAATCACTCGATGCATAGACACAATAATCATCGAAAATATTCAAACTACCCAATAAAAAAAGACATTTTATGGGTGAAGACCGGCCACTGGCTGATTCTTACATGACCGGTTATTACTGGTGGGGAGGGTTAACTGGCAATGGGTATGGTGAAATAAAATGTAGATCCAATTCCAATTTCGCTTTGTACTCCAATCGTGCCTTTATGTCGCTTGATAAATTCGGATGATATATACAAACCAAGCCCCAATCCTGAATAAGTATCCTCTTTATCCCCGGATACACGGAAGAACCGATCGAATATTTTGCCCTGCTGGCTGGCCGGAATTCCAATGCCGTGGTCTTTTACGCATAATTTGATATTGTTGCCCACAATTGCCGTATTTATCAGTATTTCAGAATCGATCGGTGAATACTTACCGGCATTGTCAATAAAATTAATAATCACCTGGCCAATCTTATTCCTGTCGCCCAGCACCATTTTACTTTCCCCGAGGTCCTGAAGTAGCGTATGCTTTTTCAGCACCTGCGAAGTTTCTTCAACCACCTCTTTTACCAGTTCATTGAAATCAAACAGTTTTTCATTGTAGTACAATTGCCCGTTCTCAATTTTCTTAACATCCAGCAGGTCGCTTATCAATGTTGCCAGTTTATTGATCTGGGCATCCACCCTTCCTAATAAGTTAGCAGCAAGGTCATTTCCCTCCTGCCGGAAATTGTGTTGAAGCAACTGCACATAACCTTTTATGCTTGTAACTGGTGTTTTCAGTTCATGACTGGCAATAGAGATAAATTCGTCTTTCTTTTCCATCGCCGCCTTTTGTTCCTGCGTTTCTTTCTGCAGGGAAAGATCGGCAGCTATAATGCTTAATGCCAATCCTCCATCCGTTTCAAGCGCATTTAAAGATAACATTACAGGTACCGGCCCGTTTTTCCCTGGAAGCACAATTTCAGCTTTGCTTTCCTGGAGGTTCCATGCATTATTAATCAGGTCATTTACCGGTATTCTGAATTCGGCAGGAATAAGATCTTCAAAGTAAGATCCTATCACATTTTCCAAAGGAATATTCAACAGGTTGGCGAAGGCTGTATTGGAATAAAGGACAATATTTTGCCGATTTAGTGTAATAGCGCCTTCATTCATTTTCTCAATGAAAAGGCGATAGGTTTTATCGGCACTTTTCAACGTATACAGTTCGTGCCTGCCCTCATTGTTTACTATAAATGCATCTATCTCGCCTTTATGGATGGCATTGATGATCTCATGTGCCTCCTCCAGTTGAGCTTTGAGTTCAATTACCTGATCATTTAATTCCTCATATGTAATATTCACTTTCATCCTTATTCAACATTGATTTCAATATCCAGATCCAGTCCTTTCATTACTCTTGCAGTATCTGACATATCTCCGATAAGCCGTTTGAGCGGAGCAGGCGATAATTTAATTAAAAGTGGCAAAGCAATTACCTGGTCCTTTGAAGCGATCTGCGGCTGTTGATAAACATCTATTATTTCAAGCTCATGGCGGTCTTTTAAATAATCCTCACAAAAATTCCTGATATTATTGATTGCACGATTGGAATTTGGTGAGGCACCGGCAATGTATAGTCTTAATTTGTAAATGGGTTGTATTGAGTCGTTATTTTTCAATTACCTATTTTAGTTGCTTTTTACAGCAGATGAATGGCCAACCGGGATAATGTTTAGTCCAACAAGTACTCTTTCTTCATTGGAGAGGTCACCAATGATCTTCCTGATCGGTTCAGGTACTTTTCTGACAAGGGTAGGCACAGCAAATATCTGATCGCCCTCTGCCAGTTGTGGTTTTATCAACAGGTCAATCACTTCTATCTCATACTGCCCTTTCAAATGTTTTTCGCAATACTGTTTTAAATTTTTAAGGGCAGCCTGGGAACGCGGTGTTTCCCCTGCTATATATAATCGTAACTGCCAAGCCTTGCCTTTTGCCATTTTTATTTTTTATGATTTCCATTTTTAACTGATTTGGTCTTTTCATTTACCTTATTGTCGCGGTAAAGAGTTTCCTTATCAAGTTTATTCTGCATTACTGTATTCCGCAATTCCTGTTCTATAAAATCGTTTTTTAGATCCTCTTTAACGGATTCAAATTCATAATTGAGTGTGTCGATCCTGGCTTTCAATTCCCGGGCTTTCCGTTCAATCGCTTTATCTTTTCTACCCAGGGCATGTTTGTTCAGGATTGCCTCAGTTTGTTTTTGGAGCTTGTGTGCTTCTCTTGCGGAACCTGTTAAAATTCCTTCGGATCCCAGGTAAACATCTTCCAGCCGTAGCCCTTCATCACTGATAATGAATTCCCGCACCTGGTTGGAATGTTTAATGCCCCGGCTCTTGATGATATACAATCCACGGTTACGTTCTCCGTTCAATTCAATATCACGTACCAGTATCCATGAGTCTACCAGGGAAGAAACGCCCTCATCTGTCTGGTCATTTACAATAGTATTCATCGTTAAGGCGGTGAACATGACGGTTATCTGCTCCGTTTGAAGAAAATCAATTAGCCTGGTAAGTATCGATTTTACCTCGCCTACCGTTCCCACGGTAATCAGGTTGGTAATAGGATCAAGCACTATGGCTGTTGGCCTAAACTGTTTAATTAATTTATAAATGATCACCAGGTGCATTTCAAGCCCGTAGAGGGTGGGCCTGGAGGCATGAAATTTAAGCAGGCCGTTTTCAACATGCTTTTCCAGGCTCATACCAATTGAATGCATATTACGTATAATCTGTTCCGGTGATTCCTCAAAAGCAAAATAGATACAGCGTCCGCCATCTTTACAAACCTGGTTGGCAAAAGAAGCACCAAGGCTGGTCTTACCCGTACCTGCTGTACCGGAAACAAGTATACTGCTTCCTTTATAGAATCCTTTTCCGGCCAGCATGGCATCAAGCGTGGGAACACCTGTTGATACCCGTTTGCCACTCACTTTTGCCTCCAGTTTCAATGAGGTCACAGGCAATACTGAAATGCCATCCTCATCTATCAGGAACGGATATTCATTGGTGCCGTGCAGTGAACCCCTGTATTTAATAATCCGCAATCTCCGCGTGGAGATCTGGTTATTCACACGATGATCTAATAATATCACACAGTCAGAAACATATTCTTCCAGCCCTTCCCTGGTTAGCGTGCCGGTTCCTTTTTCACCGGTGATTATAGCCGTTACTCCCTTTTCTTTTAACCACAGGAACAGCCTGCGTAATTCAGCTCTTAACACGGCCTGATTGGTAAGACCGGCAAACAGGTTTTCTATTGTATCCAGAACAACTCTTTTCGCACCAATGCTATCTATGGCGTGACCGATCCGGATAAAAAGTCCGTCAAGATCATATTCGCCTGTCTCTTCTATCTCGGACCGCTTTATATGAACATAATCAATACGAAGTTTATTCTGTTTGATCAGTTTCTTCAGATTAAAACCAAGGGATGCAACATTGGTGGTCAATTCCTCCGCCTTTTCTTCAAAGGCGATAAAAACTCCCGGGTCATTAAATTCTACAATACCCCGCACCAGGAATTCGGTTGAGAACAGCGTTTTACCGCTACCAGCTTCCCCGCAAATTAAAGTGGGTCTGCCTGCCGGAATTCCGCCCAGGGTGATTTCGTCAAATCCATTGATGCCGGTGGGGATCTTGGGCAATGTTTTTTGCGGTGCAAACTGAATTTTACTTTTCATTGATGTGGCCATGGTATTCATTTCTTTTATAGATCACTGGAATTGCATTTTCATAAAGCAAGCGGACTAAAAAGTGTGGAATTTTTGCCACACCAACCAGTCTGAAAACCAAAAAAACCGGGGACAAACCAGTTTTTATTGCCTTCATGCGTCCTGACTACATTCATCAATAAGCACAATTCCAAAACCTGGTAACCGGGGCATGATAGATATTCCTAACTATAAAAAATCTGTGCCAGTTCTGGGGAAGAACTGGCACAGGTAAATTATCAGGGTATTCTGGCAGGTTGCGGTACTTTTACCGGCTCATCTTTCTTTTCGTAAAATCCAGGTACGCAAGTAAAAGGACCACTATAGCGTAACCAACTGAAGTCCATTCCACCTGCAGAAGATGAGACCTGAATTCCGGAAGAAGCCTGATCACATGAAAGCTATAAGGAAAATAAGGAGACGCAGCCGAGTGGTATTCAGCTGCCATTAGCGTTCCTACTAACCAGCATGCAAGGCCAATAGAAGTAGGGATTAGAAAATTTTTTGAACGTATACCTATCCAGAATTGAATGGCGCAAATAGCAAGAACAGATACATAGAGGTGTCCATAAACACTCCAGATATGCTTAAAGTTGAAAGACTGTTGCAGCACATGCAGATCCGGTAGAATAAAATGAGTGACTATTATTACAATCCATATGTACAGGTGACTTGCTAAAATAAATAACAGCATCAGTAATTGAACATTTACGAATTTGGCCACAAAAACATTCAATTTTGTCTGCGGTGATGTGAGCACCTGTTTCCAGGCAGTATTCCTGTATTCTATCTGGGGTAAAAGCGTACAAACCAGTACAACAAACAAAGGGAAAAAACAAATGCTCAATATCTCTCCGGAAAGGTTAAAGAGGAAATTGATAGTATCGGTCTTTGCTCTTTTATCGCCCATCATACCATGTGTTGCAATGCTAAACAGGATCATAGCGGGAATAATGGCTGCGCCAATCAGGGTAAAATAAAAAGCAGCAGTACGTTTAGTTTTTAGTACTTCTGAACGAAGTGATATACTCAGGCTCATGATTGGGAAGTTGTTAGATCAATGAATAATTGTTCGAGATCAGTTTGTTTGGGGTGAAGCAGGTAAACATCAAGCCCCTGCCGGGTAAGCCTCCTGTTTATATCTGCTACCTGGTTGATATCCTGGAATGCAACAGATACCATCTCTTCATTTTTCTCAGGAGAATGATCTTTCAATAGATTGTAGGCAATCTGGTTGTCTGAAGTATTGATGAACAATCTTGATGCCTTTTGTTGAAATAAGTGGAGATCAGTAAGGGTGCCCTGGAATATCAATTTTCCTTTTACAATAATACCAACATGGCTCACCATTTTCTCCACCTCTGCCAACAGGTGACTTGATATGATAATGGTCATCCCGTGTTCCCTGTTTAGCTTTTTAATCAGTTCACGAAGTTCAATGATACCTGCCGGGTCCAATCCATTGGCTGGTTCATCAAGGATTAGTAATTCGGGATTGGGAAGAAGCGCCAATGCAATGGATAATCGTTGCTTCATACCAAGCGAAAACTTCTTCGCCGTTTTCTTACCGGTATCCGCCAAACCAACAATTTTCAATACTTCTTCCAATCTTTCCTTTGTAGCACCATATACAGTTCTATACACTTCAAGATTTTCCTTTGCCGTCAGATGTCCATACAATGACGGTGTTTCAATCAGCGATCCGATTCGCTTCAGAATGCCTACCCTGTTTGAATGCAGATGCTGACCAAACATTTCAATTGTTCCCTGCTGATTTTTTAATAACCCTAGCAGTAAGCTTAACGTGGTTGTTTTTCCCGAACCATTGGGCCCCAGGAATCCATAAATACTTCCCTTCGGCACCTGCAGATTAATCCCATTCAGTGTCAATTCCTGCGCGGAATAATGATAGGAGAGGGCGGTGGTTTTTATAATAGCGGTATTATTCATTATTTAAATTTATTTTTAGATAATTAGTCAGGTATTAGCTTTTAGCCACCTCTAACCACTGGCCACTAGCCACTAGCCACTGGCCACTAGCCACTAGCCACTAGCCACTAGCCACTGGCCCCCAGCCTTACTGTCCAATTCTGTTCTGCTCCTCACTGGCACTACCTGCCGTTCTTTTCACGGGCGCAATCTTCTTTCCTTTGCTGAAATTGTAAGTAAATCCAATTGTTACAACCGGCATTTCAGCCTGCTGACGAAGCGTTAGATCCACATTGCCATACCGGGTACTGCCTTTGAACTTTTGCATAGAGAAGATATCCCGGGCAGTAAGTCGAATTGTTCCCTTACTCTTCAATATCTGCTGACTGATTCCTGCGCCAACCATTCCAAATGGCTTAATTCTGATTATTCCTTCCAGCGAACCACTCCGGTACATACCATTTAATTCAGCAGTAAGCTTCTTATTGATTTTAAATTGCTGTGTGGAAGTCCCGAAAAAGCTGGTTGCATCAAGATTAATAGGGGCATTGTCAATAATGCCCTTGTACTGGTCATGATTCACATTGAAATTGATATTGCTTGTCCACCATTTGGTGATGCTTGTATTCGCATTCACAGCAATGCCATAGGAATGTTGAGACGCCACATTCTCAGGAAGGTTATAGGCTTCTTCACCTTTTTGCCTAATCACTGGCGAAATGATATCTTTTACATGGGTATAATTTAAAGTAGTGGTGATCTTGTTCTTCCATGTATGGGATAGCTCAATAACATCACTGGTAGATGGTTTCAAATTGGGATTTCCCTGGCTATACGTATACCTGTCAAGGAACCGGATAAAGGGGTTCAAACTTTGATAACTTGGTCTGCGCACCCTTCTTCCAAAATTGGCTCCAAAATTATTATTCGCGTTGGCCTTGTACTGGAAATAAGCCGTTGGGAATAGCTGTGTATAATGACGGTCAAAATTTTCGTTGGTTGTTTTTTGCCTGCCTTTTGCATTGGTGTTCTCCATGCGCACGCCAAACTGGGCAGATATCTTTTTGGAAAGGGGAGTACTTAAATTGAGATAGGCAGCATTGATATTTTCTTCATAAATAAAATGATTACTTCTGTTGAAATCGTGGATCACCTGTCCATACTGGATACTGTCATAATTCGCATTATTATCCGTTCTTACAATACTGGATTTAATGCCCGCTTCAAACTTTGCATCTTTTTTCAGGGGATGGATGTAATCTGCTCTTGCACTGTATACATCAATGTCCTGCGGCAAAAGACCGGTCAGTGTATCTGGTTTGCTGAAAGGGTTGCCGGCTGCATCAGTATATGAATTCAGCATGAACATGTCATTGTCTGAACTGTATTTTACAAAATCGATATCTGAAGTGATTTCTTTACCTTTCTTGTCCAGTATCCTGCGGAAGTTAAGGTTGGCATTGATATTTATGCCGTTTTCATTACTGTTTACCAGGGCGTTTGTTATTGTCTGGAGCTGTTTGGAAGCATTTGAGATATTGGTGATATTGGGGTTACTGAATGAACCCTTTCTTGCATTGAGATTTACCACCGCACCTAAGGTTGTTTTCTTGTTGGCAAAGAAATCAAGACCGAGCTTTGCATTATAGCCATTTCCTGAGTTGTACCTGTCTGTTCGCTGGTTAAATATTTTAAGTACTGTTGTATTGTCTGCGTCAAGGATATTCCTGTCAATACTCATAAATCCCCATCTTTTCTGGTAATTATGGCTAAGGTTGCTGAACAGGTTTATTTTCGCATTTCTATAGTTGAAATTGAATCCTTCACTGGTCTTGGGGTATTTTCCCTGTGTGTAAGCAAGGCTTGCTGAACCATTAAAGCCGGCAGTGATCGCTTTCTTTGTTTTGATATTAATGATACCAGATGTTCCGGAGGCATCATATCGTGCAGGAGGATTGGTCATGATCTCGATCTGGTCCAGCTGGCTTGAGTTCATGCTGCGTAAAAGATTGGTCAGATCTGTTCCGCTTAATTGTGTGGGCCGGCCATCTACCATGATCAATACACCTTCCTTTCCTTTCAAACTGATATTACCGTCACGGTCAACGGTCACTCCTGGTGCTTTTTCCAGTACCTCTAAAGCGGAAGTGCCAATATTGGTAATGGAAGCTTCTACATTTACAATGGTGCGGTCGATCTTTTGTTCAATGAGCGGTCTTTTGGCTGTCACCGTAACATCAGACAATTCTTTGCTTAAAGGAACGAGGGTGATGGCGGGTAGCTGTACGGATGCTGTAGTTGCTGATAGTTCAAAAGAAGGAGAGATGGCTTTTTTGGCACCGACAGCAGTTACCGACAGCAGGTAATTGCCGTACGCTATATTTTCAAAAACGAATGCACCTTCTTTATTGGCCGCAGCCAACTTTACGGAAGCAGAGTCCTTAGCGCGCAATAGCGTGATGGTTGCACCGTCTGCAGGTTTTTCGTTTTTCAGGATGGTTCCGGATATCTTCCCGGTGTTCTGTGCCATGGCTCCTGTTAGCAGGAGAAAGAGGCAGACTGATAAGATTGACCGTTTCATAATTTATGGTTTTCAGGTGTTTTTGAATAATTGTTTTGGCATGGCGCTGCCAGTTGGCCCCTGTACAGGAGAAGCCAGCAGCTTTTTGTTTAATATGATTTAGTTGTTAAGGGTTGTTAGGAACGATTGTAATTTTCGATTTTAAGAAATCATTGGATTGAAAGATGATCCTGGATATTGAATCTGCTACTATGGTTGAATTGTAGGGAAGTGTAATATTGATCGGAACCATTTTATCCTGCTGGCCCAACCTGTTGTACTGACCGGTGATGATAAGACTATCGAGTGTTTGCTGGTATTGTATTTCACCTTCTTTACCTCTTTCCACACTTGTCACATCACCAAGGCGGATAGTGACACTGAATACATTCTGTATTCTCACCAGTTTTATATTCTCAAAAGGTTCTAATTCGTTATCGGTAGGTGCCTGTGCGCGATGGTAAAGGGTATAATTTCCATTTTTATATTTTGCATACAGGGCTATATGGATCCCGGCGATGACCAGGATCACCGTTAGTAAACCGCCCAGTAGTAATTTATTGCTCTTTTTCATAATAAAGCGGGTAGATAATTATTTAAAATTTTGTTTTTTGAATTTTTCATATCGTGGCTTCAATTCATCCACATCCATATCCAGCAGATAGATATTGCGGAATATGATGGGAAGTTCTTTGTCAATGAATTCTGTTTTGCGATATTGGGTGGCATTCTTCAATCCTTCCGGGCTAACAAAATATCCAATGCCCCGCTGATTGTGAATGATGTTTTGACTTTGGAGAAATTCATAGGTGCGCATGACAGTATTCGGGTTTACCTCCAGTTGTACAGCCAACTCACGAACTGCCGGAATACGTTCATCCGTTTTCCATTGCTTTAGCAGGATCCGTTCGCAGATATAATCAGCTATTTGGAGATATATGGCTCTTGATTCTCTGAATTGCATGATAATTTATTTAAGGGGCTACACCTGTTTTTCTTTTAACCGGACATAGGTTACTATGTAAAGAAACGGCGCGGTTCCATACATAAATGAGTAATACAATACCTGCCCAAACCAATCCGGTAGCTGCACCAAAAAATCATCCTTGCCTTTGGTCTTTATGACGTAAGATGTTAGTATTCCATTGACATAGTCTCCTTTAGGCATCATATCATATAGAAAATAGACAACGCAGAAAAGGATAAAGAAGAGAACAAACCCGGCAATGATGGTTTTGATGAAACTGTATTTTTCAAAGTATACTGATCCGAGCAGGAAGACTGACTGAATAGTAAAATAGATCCAGAGGATATTTACGGTTGTGTGGGGTGACACATGTATCTTGGCAGCTTCAAAAACATTCAGTAGCCCCTGTTGGTCTGCCGGATAGGGCATATCAGTAATAAAATTCCGCGTAATCCAAACCATTATAATATCTACCAGGTAAAATGACAGGGTGAATACTACAAAGAACAGGATAACGGTGAAGAGAAGACTGCACAAAATCTTCTCAAAGGCTGAAGCGGGTACTAATAAAAAATTTATGCCTTTTGATCTTGATCCAAGTTCCCGGAAATACTGGCTGGCATAAAATGATCCTACAGTAAATAGAGAAAAGAAGTAGGTAACCAGTTGAAGTCCCTGTCCCATGGGAAAACGGGAATCAATAAGGATGGTGAAAGTAAACCAGCCTACAAGCAATCCTATAAACGCAAGTACCGATAGCAGGTAACGTTTTTTATTATCCGCCCAGTGTTTTATTACCAGTAATGAAAAGCGATGAAAACTGAAAAATTGGTTCATAAATGATTTTTACGGATGAAACAGTTGGGTGATTTTGCGGCTGTTGGTTACAATAGCTTTATATAGTAGTTCCAGGTCAATCTTGCTTTCCTCATCTTCTGTATTTGCCGTTACGATCACGTTGCCTGCCAGTGATGATTCAGCATAGAGCGCTTCAGCCACCTCTGTTTGGTCCACTGCAAAACGGAAGGATAATTTTTTGGAGATATCATCTATTGTTTCATCAAACAGGATCTTGCCATCATCAATCACTGTAATACGGTCAATCAGGTTTTCAAGGTCCTTTACCTGGTGCGTACTGATAATGATACAACGTTCTTCATCCAGCGCCTGAGCCAGTATTTTTCTCAACTGGCTCTTGCTCATGATATCAAGTCCGTTGGTAGGTTCATCCATCAGCAGGAGTTTGGCATTGCTGGCGAGGGCAAAGGAGATCAGGACCTTCTTTTTTTGTCCGTAGCTCATGTTTTGCAGGGTGCTGTCTGCCGGTATTTCGAAAATGGAGATATAGTCCCTGAATTTGTCGCTATTGAAGCGGGGATAGAACGGAACATAGCTTTTAATAAAATCAGGAACGGAAATATCCGGAAGATAAAACTCTTCCGGTACCATAAATACATCCTGCAGGAAAACGGGGAGCCTTTCGCCAGGTGTAAAACCGTTAACCACAATCTTTCCCTTTTGAGGAAATAAAAGACCGGCAATATTCCGAAGCAGGCTGCTTTTTCCAGTGCCGTTTTTGCCGAGCAAGCCATATACGTGGCCGGCCTCGAACCGGAGATTCAGTCCGTTGAACACCGGTTTTTTCCTGTAACCGAACGATACATTTTCAATGCTAACCATGTCTGTGATTTAGTGTACTATCTAGCTAGTACACACCAAATGTATATATTCTTTCCAATTAACCAAACATTTTGTGGAAAGAAATCCCAGAAGGTTGAAAATCAGGGCCTGATTCTCCGAAAATAGAGTGGAGTTTATTAGTTGCCGGGAAGTTTTGCCGGCAGATGCATCCTACTTAGCTAAGCCATATTGCGTGTAGATCCCTGAACCGGGGGCATCTGCATCCAATAAGTTTAATATACGGGCACCCTTAATACATGACCAGAAAGCATGGTAGAGTTTGGGGCCTTTTTCAATTTTTGAACATTGTAACTGCCAGTTATTCGGAACACTGAATGTGCCGGTTGATTCTACCTGGGCAAATTTCAGGTTGCCAACCATACCATTTACAGCAATTAATTTCCAGTAGTAAGAATTACCTTCTTTAAAATCAAAAATGATATTGCTTTGATTCATATTCATACCTGCATAATTGCCGGTATATACATTATACATTTGCTGAATGCCTGTAAAGTCACTTGTCCATTTTCCTTTAAAATCTGAAGCAGCTATAGCAAATTTGTTGTAGCCACTCATATTTTTCAGGGGGTTCATGAGATCGCTATCAGTATCCCATTTTACTGTTTCAGGATCAAATTTGTATTGCTGTATAAAAGCATTTTTGTCAGGTGTTATAAATTCAATCCATCCATCGCCCTGGCGAAACAGTAAAACAAAAACGGGTTTACCTGTACTGTTTTCAATAGCGTAGCCCATACCAAGGTAAGGCCGGTTGTAAGTGGTGATGTAAGCAGTGCGGTAATTTTTAAGCTGGCTGTAACGTGGCGCTACCAGGATGTTCCATGCCGCATTGACCAGGGGTTCCGGGTCAGCAGCAAAAACAGTTCCTTCTTTGGGGTAATGCAGCAGCACCTTTATATTTCCTTTTTTAACTTCTACCCAGTCCTCCTGAACAGTACTGGTCCATCCATCATCAAAGTTGGATGTGGAAAACTGGAAGCCACCAGGCTTTGCAGCGGCTGACTTTGTTTGCACAGCCTGGTTATTGCTGTTTGCTGATGGTGCCTTTTGTTGCTGTAATTGTACTGATCTAAGAAAGTTTTCAATATTCCTGAGATAGCGCTGGCTGTTGGTGGTAACTACAATACTTGCACATCTTTCATAACTGCTGGCAGTGGTAAGCATTACAATGGCATCTTTATTATTGAATATAAATTTTGCGCTTCCAGCTTTTATTTTCCATCCGTTTACTTCCTCTGCAGGATTGACTTGTGGAGTGTCTGTGGCATTATAGTTTTTTACTACAAGTTGTTGCCACTCGCTATCAAAATCGGTATCAATATCTCCTTTAGAGGCCGTGCTTTTTATAATACCTATCCGGCACCAGCTACCATCTTTTTTATTTACTGCTGTATAAACAGTGGTATTTGCTGTTACTTCTTCCTTCCAGTTTTTACCCTGCAGGTCCTTAGGTATGGTGTATTCCACAAGGTCAAAGGTTTTCTTCTGAGCAGGAACTGAAATTGCCGGGATACATATAATGAAAAGAAGTAGCATCTTTTTCATATCGATGAGCTTGATGATTTTGATATTTAATTGTGAGAGCCGGAATTAGGCTATTTCCCTAACATGTTTTTAAGTTTCGCAAAATCAACAGCCTTCTTTATGCTGGCTATATTTTCCTCAAACACCGGGTCGCCATGAGCTATTTTATAAACTACGGAGAAAAATTGTGGTGATGACTTTGGCAGATTTTTCCTGAAGTACGCAGGGTTTGGTTTTACTGCAATAAAAGATCCTTTAGTGCCTTCTTCCACAAATTTTTCAAACCTTTCTTCGTCATTCCACATACAGACTGCAGGTTGGATTAATTCCGTTTCCGGTTTTTTTAAATATCCGGCTATATTGTTCAGGAATTGGCTGAGATAATTCTTGTCGCCCGGACTTTCCTGGATTGTCTTCTCTAACCTTTGTTTTTGTATTAGTAAATACTCTTTGCGACTGACGTAGGAGAATGGCAGTGTATCATTAAAAGTGATCAGCCAGCGGTATTCTTTTATTTTATTATCAAGATGGCTGTCGCCTACCACTTCCTCACCCAAAAAATAATAACCATCTTTTTTTTCCGGTCGCTGTTTCAGTTTCAGATATCCCCTGAAATCATCTGTGGGAAGGTTTGCGGCATACAAACTATTTAATGAGTAAATAGCGTTGACGCTTATATTGACCGTTGTGGGGGTTGAAATATCTACGTAGTATTTTGATTTGTCGGCACTGTTCCCGTCACACAGATACCGGAGAATATACATGGTATAATAGTACGGGTCCGCTATGAATGTTTGGCCGGTGCCCGGGTTTTTCCCATACACATTGCTGTAGGAGATCTGGCATCCCATCGGTTTATAATCAGTGGAAACCATTTTGTGAATGGCAGCTATGAATGATTTTTCCTTTGTTAAGTCTGTTGCACTTATATTTTGGATAGAGCCCTGTTGTCCGGCCTTCCAGGTGCCGGGTTTTTGTTTCAGTATTTCTTTGCTGCAATCCTGGGCCTGTATGGTTAAGGGAAAAATAAAGCAGGCGAATATGATTTTGTAATTCATGTATTTACTTTTTATACGGCTGTATTTGGTGAATGCTTTTGTTTACCAACCGGAAATTGTTACATTGCTCAATACACCCGTTCCAACCACAGAGCCATGTCCGCTGATCAGGCTAACCCGGCTTTCAACACCCAATTCAACACTTGTATTAAGCTTGCCTATTCCTTTATTTACATAATCAATTCCTTTGTTGATCTGCTCGTCTGTTTTTTGATCTCCGGGAGATTTCGGAGCTATTATACCCGCATCAATTTTTGCAGCGGATACAATGTTTATATCGCTGATGCCTTCACTTCCTATTTCTACTTCAAGGGCTTCAGTTACCGTGGCACCGGCTTTAACAGGTCCTTTGCTTATACCTACACCGGCTTCCATCTTCGCAGTAACTTTTCCTTCCCATTGTTTTACCTGGTTGTTTTCATCCAGCTCAATATTAATATCAGCGCCAATTGAACCCTCTACGGATAAAGGCCCTGTGTCTACTCCAATACCAATTTTAGGTGATAACTTTAGTGTACCACCAGTATAGTTTTGCCCTGATTCCTTTTCAATGAACGTTACCGTCCCACAGCCATAGGTAGTAGTGGTTTGGGCACAATTGGTTTCCATTTTCAAACAACCCATATTCAGACTGCTTTTATACTGACAGGCTATATCATCAAAGTTTGACAGCTTAAATGATTTTGCCTGTTTATCAATCCTGTTCTGGCACCAGGAACTTTTATCTTTGAATTTAGGAGTTTGCGCTTTTATTAAATTCAGCCAACTGATCTTCGCCTGCACCTTTGCCAGCTCAAAATTTTCGGGCCACATCGTATATTGATTGTAATACATTTCATTGTTGATCTTGTTCCGCATGAAATGGAGAAGGTCATTGAAGGCATCCCGCAATAGCGTGTTGGAAGAATTTAAGTAACTGTTTTTTGCTTTTGTATCATCCGCACAGGCTGCATCAAAAGGATTCTGCTTTCCTTCTCCAAACTGGGTTTTATATTTTTCATCCAGTACTTTAAGCTGTGATGAAAGAATGTCCTCCAGGCTGGTTACCTGTTTGGTTGCATCAGTTATTGCATTCCACTTTTTCTGGTAAGAGAATGCCATGTGACCATCCTTATCATCAACCAGGGGCTTTAATTTAGCCATGGCTTTATAGGCAAATCGTGGAATGGGATCCATCATAATTCCTTTTTGCCCTGCCTGTATTAATTGTTTTGTTCGTAGTCCATTTGCCTGTTCTACCTGCTGTTCCAATTTTGTCATCAGGGGTTCTAATTTATAGATCTCCTCCTGGCAGGTTTGCCGGAATGCTTCCCATTCTGGTTCCAGGACTTCGCTTTCTGCAACATTCATGGGATATTCCGGCCATTTGAATTTTTCCAGGCCAAGCGCATCTTGTGGCATGGGCTTGTCCCAGGAAAGGTCCCCGGTTTTGAGATTATACCCCAGCTTTTCCATCCGGTTCTCTTTTTCCATGCTGTAGGCTTTTTTAATGCTGCGCTTTACAGCCTCAATTGCCTGTTGTTTGTTGCCTTTACTTTCTTCAATGAAAGATTTAGTCAGGTTTGCCTGTGGATGGTAGGCATAGATTCGAATGGCACTATCAAGGTATTTCTCCGCTTTACCAATTTCTCCAAGGCCAAACCATGCCTGCCCGATATTATTAAGCAGGGTACTATTCTTTGGAAACCGGGTATTCAGATTATTGAGAATGGGGATGGCAAGATGTTCAGCTCCCTGCATGGAAAGCATAGCCGAATAGTTATTGAGATTATCAGTATTGCGGACATCACTTGCGCAGACCCTTCCCAAAATATACAGGGCAAGCTCAGGTTTGCCAGCCAGCCAGAATCCCATTGCCATATTACCTGCCTCACCGGAATTTTTGCTTGCCGATCTTATGTAGTCATACAGCTCATTTCCTGTTGATACCACTGCCGGTTTAAAGACCGATGCCAGTTTATTTTGCACGGCAGCTATATAAGCCCCCATTTTGGGATCGGTTAGCCCTTTGGGAATGGCAGCAATACGGGAGGCATCTTTTTTGGGTACAATGATGCCTTCGTTTTCCAGTATTCCCGCTATTTGTTTGTCAGAAAATTTTGGCAGGTCCTTCAAAGATGGCATTTTAATACCCAGGCTGTCTATCGTTTTTTTATCTTCCTCACTCATATTGTCCATTTGGGCCTGCATTTCTTTCATCATGTCTGCCATTTCTTTTTGAGAGGGAGGTTTTTCTTTCTGTTTAGGCTGGCTAAAAACACTTATGGTCATCAATAACATTAGGTGCAGAAAGATTGATTTTTTCATGAAGCGTTTTTTGGGATATAAACTTAGAAATGTTTTTTAGAAGAATTTCTCCCTCAAAAACAGGATTTTTATAAGGAAGAAGAAAATCATTGGAAAAGGGGATACCAACTAACCTCTTTGAGTTGTTTATTTGTATATTCAGGTACTATAACCCTGTTATGAGAATAGTAATCTACATATTCCTTTTTATAGTTGTGCCGGCTATCCGGGTTCTTTCCCAATCACCCTTGCAACACCCGCGGGATAGTTTGAATAAGCTTTTAAATCTGGCTAAGGAAGATACCAATAAAGTTGAGTTGTTATTGGTCCTTGCAGATACTTATGAAACCAACAACCAGGATTCCAGCCTTTATTACCTGGAAAAGGTCAACCAATTATCGATTCAATTAAAATTTCCCCGGGGGCTTTACAAATACAATGAACAGCGCACAGTTGTGTTTTGGACAAAAGGAGAGTACCAAAATGCCATTCAGAGCGGTGAAGAGGCGTTGAGGCTTGCCAGGCAAATGAATAATCTTACCTACGAATTAAAGATGTTGGGAAACCTGGGAGTTATTTACCAGTACACAGGTGAATTTGATAAGCAGTTGCGGTATTCATTACAGGCAATGACTTTAATTGAAAAGGCAGACCATAAAAAGGACCTTTCTCCTATTTATCATAATGTAGGGAATGCTTATTTTAATTTAAAACAGTTTCAGAAAAGTATTGAGTATTGTTTAAGGGCACTGGACACTCATAATAAGTTTGGCGGAAATTCTTATCTCGGCCGGGTATATTCCACGCTTGGTCAAAGTTATTATGAGCTTAAAATGAATGATAGCGCCCTTCTTTATTATAAAATTGCAATTGATGAATCCAGGAAGAATGGGGATGTATATGCAGAAGCAGGTATATATGGGTTTATGGCAGACATTTATGCGGCCATGTCGGATTTTCCAACTATGCGTGCTATTTCTTATGCTTCTTTAAACCTTTCCCGGCAGTTGCAAAGCAACCAGATACTGGCAAGTTCTTTATACAATGTGGCTTACGCTGAGTACCTGAACAATCACAATGATGTAGCCAAAAGAAATATACAGGAAGCTTTAATGATTGCAGAGAAGGACTCCTTAAAAGATGAACTAAAGAACAGTTATACCATTTTATCCTATATCGCTGCAAAGGAGGGAGACTACAGCACTTCCTTACTGGCAAAAGGCAGGGCCGACTCTATCCAGGAAATTTTTATTAATGAATCTATTGTGCGGAATTCAACCGAGATTGAAAAGAAATATGAAAGCGAAAAAAAGGATAGCCAGATAAAATTACAGGTGGCCCAGTTGGAGCGAAAGAATATATTGAACTGGATCCTTATTGGGAGCGCGACTATTTTATTTATCATTTCACTCCTTATTTATCGCAACTACACACAAAAGCAAAAGCTCCAGCAGCAACGGATCAATGAACTGGAAACAGAAAAACAACTGACTGCAACAGAAGCTGTATTAAAAGGCGAGGAAAAGGAGAGAACCCGCCTGGCCAAAGATCTGCATGACGGACTGGGAGGAATGTTGTCTGGCATTAAATATTCATTGAACACGATGAAAGAAAATTTAATAATGACGCCTGACAATGCACAAACCTTTGAACGGAGTATGGATATGCTGGATCATTCCATTAAAGAAATGCGCCGTGTAGCGCACAACATGATGCCTGAAGCTCTTGTAAAATTTGGATTGGATACAGCGTTGGAGGATTTTTGCAAAGACATTAACCTGTCTGGCGTGTTGCAGGTAGAATATCAATCTATCGGCATGGAGGGGCCGGTTGAGCAAACTACTGCAATCACCATTTACAGGATAGTACAGGAGCTGTTGAATAATGTGATCAGGCATGCTTCTGCCAAAAATGCAATTGTACAGGTTAGTAAAACAGACCAGGTGATTTCCATCACAGTTGAGGATGATGGAAAAGGGTTTGATACTGCTATTTTAAACGGTACCAAAGGTATTGGCTGGCATAATATTCAAAGCCGGGTTGAATACCTGAAAGGTAAACTGGATGTACTGTCCGAACCTGGGAAAGGAACATCAGTGATGGTGGAAATAAATTTCACTAATTCATAAAACGTCTTTGGGCAACAGTCAATGGCAATTAAGGTATTTATTGTGGATGATCATTTCATGGTAATTGAAGGGATCCGGTCATTACTTAAAAATGAAAAAAATATTGAATGGGCTGGTCATGCATCCAATGCGGATTCATGCCTTGCCTTTTTGAGGGGAGGCTTGCCTGATGTGATACTGATGGATATAAACCTCCCGGACATGAGTGGTATTGACCTTTGCAAAGAAGTAAAGGTTCGGTATCCTTCCGTTTTCATTATTGGTCTCAGCACTTTCAATCAGCAAAGCTTTATTCAACGGATGATGGACAATGGCGCTTCCGGTTATGTATTGAAAAATGCCACACGCGATGAGTTGATGGAAGCCATTACTACTGTAATGAAAGGCAAAACTTACCTGAACGAGGAGGTGTCCCAAACACTTCGAAAGGCGGGGTCAGGACGAATCGTCCTCACACGTCGGGAAAAACAGGTTTTGCAACTGATAGCCGAGGGCATGATCAATTCGGAGATCGCGGAAAAGCTATTTATAAGCCAAACCACAGTTGACACGCACCGTAAAAACCTGCTCGCAAAATTTAAAGCAAGGAATATAGCCTCCTTGATAACAACTGCAGTCCGTCTTCAATTGATCTGATCGTTTAAAACTCCACTAAAGCAACGAAGTTCATTTGTGAACCATTCCTGCAATAATATTAATACTAACTGCCAGGATAATGGTATTAAATAAAAACGAAATCAGCCCGTGTAACAAAACCCTTTTCCTTATGAGGCGGGATGATATTTCTACATCTGATACCTGGAAGGTCATACCGATCACAAAAGAAAAGTAAGCAAAGTCCATATAGGCCGGTAGTTTTTCATTGGGAAATTCCAGTCCGCCTTTATAAGATTTGTCAGATTTATCACCTGTTTTGCCGGTATAATAAAGATGCGCATAGTGGGCGGTGAAAATGGTATGAATCAAAAACCACGAGGAGGCAATGGCTACAAATGATAGAGTTATATAAATATAATAGCCTTTTTCACCGGCTTCGGGTAAACTTTTTAATAGCAATACAATAATGACGAGGCTCACAAATGAAGCTCCCAGGATAATTAATAAGATCTGGAACCGGCTATTATCCTGGTTCTTGGCCAGCTGCACAATTTCCCTTGGGTGTGCAGTTAACATAATGGTCCAGGATAACCCCATCTCCACAAGACAAAAACAAATCCAGGCCGACATAAAGCGCATAGCTGCCGGCTGATGTTGCATCAATAAGTAAATAGCCAAAGCTAAAAGCAATGCAATAAATATCTTGGCCAGTGGAGATAATCTGTGAAAACGCAGGAGCAGCAGGTTTTCCTTCATGAAACAAAAGTAAAGACTGTCAGGTCAATCAACAAACAGCGGTGCTTAAAAAAGGATGGAAAGCAGTTCTCCCCTGGCTTGTATAGCGAATCCAGGATTTATTCTAAACCGTGTATAGCTATTTCAGGACGATACAATACCATTTAATATCGTACATCTATTGTATCGAAACCGGACAGACTGATGAGCTAACTTGCCATAAATGCCTGTCAATAAGCAATTTCAGCATTGGCAGAGTTTTTTAGGTATCTCACGATCAATCTTCGTTTATGCTCAAAAGCTATCTCACTACCGCCTTTCGCAACTTGCTCAGGAATCGTATTTCATCCGGTTTCAATCTGGCCGGATTGACCATTGGAATTACAGTTACCTTGCTGGTTGGCCTTTGGATCAGGGATGAGCTTTCGTTTAATAATTATCATAAAAATGCCGACAGGATCGCACAGGTAATTGTGCGGGGAATGGACGCAAAAGATGGTCCGTATATCAATAATTCCCTGCAATATCCACTTGCAACGGAATTACAAACAAATTATGCCGACCATTTCAAACATATCATAAGAGCATCCTGGGTGAGTGATAATATTTTAACTGCAGGTGAAAAGAAATTATCAGCTGTTGGACAATTTATGGATGCAGGCGCTCCAGAGATGTTCACCCTTAAAATGGTTTATGGTAATTGGTCTGCCTTAAAAGATCAGCATTCAATTATATTATCGAACTCAGTCGCCCTGGCACTGTTCGGTAATGCCAATCCATTGAATAAACTGGTAATGTTGAATAATAATACCAGTCTCACCGTTACCGGTGTATATGAGGACCTGCCGAAGAATACCCTGATGAATAATCTGAAATTCCTTTCTACCTGGGACCTATGGGTATCACAAAATAAATGGATTGGGGAAAGGGCTACAAATGATTGGGACAATCATTTCCTGAAGGTATACGCTGAAATTCCGGCGGGTAGTGATTTTGCTACGGCTACTAATGCTATTAAAGATGCCGAACTGAAGAATGTATCCAAATTGCCCGGATTTGAAGAAACGGTGGCCCATCATCCTCAACTGTATTTGCATCCAATGAAGAGCTGGCATTTGTATCCATTTGCAAAGGGTATTACTGATGATAAGCCGGTAAGGATGTTATGGATGGTAGGGATCGTAGGTTGTTTTGTATTGCTGTTGGCCTGTATAAATTTTATTAATCTCAGTACTGCTCGTTCCGCGAAGCGGGCAAAAGAAGTAGGCATTAGAAAAACGATCGGAAGCAGACGCTGGCAATTGATATTCCAGTTTTTTAGTGAATCGCTGGTGATAGTGTTCTTTTCCTTTTTACTTGCATGCGTGCTTGTTAGTTTAATGTTGGGTTGGTTCAATGAACTTTCAGGGAAAGAAATGGTAATGCCATGGTTCGATGTATATTTCTGGCTGACAGGTATCCTGTTTATTTTTCTGACTGCAATTCTCGCAGGTATATATCCTGCGTTATATCTTTCTTCATTCAAACCAGTTACTGTTTTAAAGGGCGGCATATTGCGAAGCAGCAGGTGGGCTGCCCTGCCTCGTAAGGCATTGGTGGTGGTGCAGTTTACTGTATCAGTGGCACTAATCATAAGTACAATCGTGGTGTACCGGCAGATACTGTTTGCCAAAGACCGTCCTGTGGGATATACAAGAGAAGGCTTATTGACCCTGCAAATGAAATCAGATGATTATAAAGGAAAGATCGGCGTACTGCGAAATGAATTGCTGGGCACAGGAGTAGTATCCAATATGTCAACTTCAATGGGTAAGGTTACCGAAGTAGCGAGTGGGAATAATGGATTTGACTGGAATGGAAAAGATCCAAAGGTTGATGAGAGTTTTGGAACGCTGGCTGTATCCATTGAACATGGAAGAACAGCTGGCTGGCAATTTATAGCAGGCCGTGATTTCTCTGCTGATTTTCCGGGTGATTCATCCGGAGTTGTGGTCAATGAATCATTTGCAAAATATACTAAGTTGCAGAACCCGGTGGGAGAGACCATTTCGTGGAAATGGAGAGATAAAGCCCCAGTGCCCTATACTGTATTAGGAGTGGTAAGGGATATGGTGATGGATTCTCCTTATGAGCCGGTTGAACCAACTTTGTTTTTTATAAAAGCATTGAATGGGGGAGTTAGTCAGATCAATATACGTGTCAGGCCGAATGTAGCCATGAGCATGGCACTACCAAAAATTGAAGCTGCATTCAGGAAAGTAGTACCCGCAGTTCCATTTGATTATTCATTTGTTGACCAGGATTACGCCTCAAAATTTGCTGCGGAAGAACGCATTGGCAAGCTGTCTGGTTTTATTACGCTATTGGCGATATTGATCTCCTGCCTCGGTTTATTTGGTTTGGCATCCTTTATGGCAGAGCAGCGCACAAGGGAAATCGGAATTCGTAAAGTGCTGGGTGCTTCTGTTACCAATCTTTGGTATTTATTATCGAAGGAGTTTGTGATGCTGGTAGTAATCGCGATGTGTATCAGTGTGCCCATTGCATGGACATTCATGCAAAGCTGGTTGGAGAACTTCAGGTACCGGGCTGATATGAGCTGGTGGATTGTGGGTGCTGCTGGTTTAATGGTCTTATTGATCACGTTATTGACTATAAGTTTTCATACTATTAAGGCGGCCATAATGAACCCGGTTAAGAGTTTGCGGAGTGAGTGAGCCGTGATCTATATTCTTTATGTATCATTAAATAAATAGCTGAACAAATCTCCTTATAAAGACACGCCAAAAAATGCTGCTATCTCCTGGCGACCTTTTGCCGTTACAATTAATTCCCTTGAGAACTGAACCTTCTTAAGCCATTTTTTCTGCAACATCATTTGCAACAGATCTGTTGCCAACTGACCTGCCAGGTGGGGTCGGCGTTCTGACCAGTCGAGACATTGCCTCGCTACCGGGCGTCGAATACTATCATAGTTACTCTGCTTTATATCGAATTGTTGCAACCAGTTCCAGCCATTCTTTGTAACCAGGTAATTTTTTTCCACCTTTTTCAAAAAACCTTTCTTTTCCATTGTTTCAACGAGCAATACACCAACATGTCCGGCCAGATGGTCATAACAGGTGCGGCAATATTTTTCGCCAGAAGGCCTTGACAGTTTTGTTTTAATGGGTGAATTGGCGGGAGTCAATTGAGCCAATGCTTCTACTGCATAAGCTACCTGGGGATTAGCAAAGGAATAATAGCGATACCGGCCCTGGGCCTGCACTTTTACCATATCTGCCTCAAGTAGCCTTGACAAATGATTACTTACTGAGGTGATTGAAATATCAGCGAAGGAAGCCAGTTCAGTGGCAGTGTAGGCTTTGCCATCTAATAGATACCATAACATTTTTGCTCTTGCCGGTTCGCAGATCAATGAAGCAACCTGGGTAAATTCTTCAGAAACATCCATACTTCAGTATTAAATGAAGTGTAAATGTAGAGATGATAATAATTTTGACCAAACAATAAACAGAAAATATGATAGCAGTAATATTTGAAGTCTTTCCTGCAAAAGGGAAGTGGGAGGATTATTTTGCAATGGCAGCAGCATTAAGGCCTGAATTGGAAAAAATTGAAGGATTTATTTCGATTGAGCGATTTCAAAGCGTCACTGATCCAGGTAAAGTATTATCCCTTTCCTTTTGGAAAGATGAAAACAGTATTCAGCAATGGAGGAACCTTGAGGTTCACCGCCACGCACAGGCTGAAGGCAGGAAAACAATATTTGACAACTACAGGTTGAGAGTAGCAAATGTTAACAGGGATTATGGCATGAATGAACGGGAGCAGGCACCCACAGATAGTAAATTGATCCACCATTAAACTAAAAAGAAATGAAAGATTTGGAAATTATCCTTGAAAACAAACCGGGTGCATTGGCCAGGATGGGTGAAATATTGGGAAAAAATAAGATCAGCCTTGAAGGTGGAGGAGTGTTTGCAAACGGACAAAGTTCCATCGCGCATTTTTTAGTTGAAGAGGCTGACCGTGCAAAAGAAGTTTTAACAGCAGTTGGTATAATTGTTTCAAAAATAAATGATGTAATTATTCAGAAGCTGCGACAGGATGTACCGGGGCAATTAGGATTGTTTTGCAGAAGACTGGCGGAAGCCAATGTAAACATACTTGTTCAGTATAGTGACCATTCGAATCAGTTGATTATTGTGCCTGATAACTTTGAAAAGGCCAGCCAGGTTTCCGAGAAGTGGATGATGGAGTGGTGGTAAAGCAAAACCCGTAACTTTTATTGAGACGCACCCTTATTTTTACCAGCATCTTTACTTTTCTCTTTCTCCATCCACTCCTTTACCAACGCATGAAACAAAGATTTGTGGGCCGGCAATTTTAATCTTATACGCGCTTTTATCTTTTCTTCCTCTGACTCATAAAACGAGCTTGCATAAGCGTTAGCTGCCTTCATTCTCTTTGTCATTGCTTTTTGTTTTTCACTGAGCACTCTATTGCTCATGTCGGGCTTTTTGGAGATCACCGTCTTATCATAGTACGTCTTATAAACGATATCACCGGCAACTGTCCCGGATATGCCATTAACCAAGGTGTTTCTTTTAATTCTAGCCATGGGAAGTGTTGATTAAGTACAGCTAATTTACAAGAGTTTCACCGTAAATCCAAGGTAAAAATATAGTGTATCCGGGGTATTTATACCCCGGATACACCCAAGATGCACCCAGGATGTACCCTGGATATACGGGCAATGGTCTGTCAATAATCAGCAAACCAACCTGGGATGCCGGTGAGTGGTGGCAGAAATCAAAAAGCTTTTTTGGATTAAACGGTCGATTTCTTGTGAGCTACTGGCATTTTAAAGAGGGCAGATTGCCATTGACCATGCGTTTTTCCTGTTCAATCTAATTTGTGCTAAAAGCCTGATTCATTCAATACCAGAGAGTTACCGTCAGCAGGAAGGAGGATTTTTGCTGCGAGATTGTCTTTTTCCAGGAAAGCCAATAAATCAGTCCGGTGGATAAAACAATGGTTTACTGTATCCATATGAACAGCAATTATTTTAGCCTTTGGTAGCTTATTGTGTAGATTCAGAATATGGTCAGGCGTCATGGTAATTGGGTCACCTGTTAAAAAACGTGCTCCACCGGCGTTGGCAATAATTACATCAGGATGATGCGTGTCTAATGCCAGCTCCACTTCCGGGCACCAGATTGAATCACCAACAACATAAATCTTCTGTTTTTTATCATCGAAGACAAAACCACTTACAGTTCCCATTTTCTTTCCAATTTCACCTGTACCATGTTGACCGGAGGTTTTATGGATGGTGATGTTCTTCCAGGATATTTTATCGGTAATTGCTGTTACATTGTTGAATCCCTGAGAGCGGATAATAGCTTCATCAGTTGGCTGGCAAAAAATGATTTTGTGTTTAGGAATAATGTTTTGGGCGGCAAGGTCCCAATGATCCCGGTGGATGTGTGTGATAAATACGGCGTCAATTTCCTGGATGATATTTTGTAGTTGGTTGGCATCTACGGGAAGATCAACCATAGGAATTCTTGTATCGTTGCCACAGTTTTGAACGGGGTCCATCGCGTTTTTTGGGGAAAGCATCGGGTCAACCAGGATCTTAATTCCGCCAATGTTGAGGATGATGGTGGCATGACGAAGGAGACGCATTTCATTCGTTGATTTCATTGTTTGGGTTGATTTGGAAAGGTAAGGAGCCAGGAAGATTGGGATGGTGGTTCCAAAAAATTGTTTGCGATTCATAGAGCAAAGGACGGGGTTTTATGGAAAAGGGTGGTGGGGAAGATTCCCTATATTATGTTTCCGCTGCCTTAGTGCGAAAAATCAGGACAAGATAGACGTTACGGGGTTCAATCATTTAAAAACGGAGATGACATTTGAAATGTGATCAGGTCAGACTAAAAATCTGTTTTAAATGATCACCAGGTTATAAAAAATAACTAATGAATAAAAGCAGTTAAATAGTTTTAGGTATTTCTTTCGGAAGTCAACTAAGATAAACTGCCTAGTTATAAAAAATAGCGTAAAATTTATTTCTGTTTTGCATTTTGCATTATAAAATTTGCCATATTCGATTTGAAAATTTCCATTATCTATTGAAAATGGCGAATGCTAACCAGGTTATAACCCAATATAACTTTTACGGCAAATCTCCAACACCATTGTTTGTTTAGCTGTATTTTTTAAAGAGAATTTCACATACGCCTTAGAGACAATTCCAGGTAATTAAATTCCCGGGACTGTAATTTTTTGTCTGTCAAAGCCAATGAATTCCTGAACCGGTAATAGTTTAACCTATAAGAATACCCTTATGTCTCTAAAAAACACTTCACAGTTTAGGGCAGTATTGCACTGCCATCTTATTTCAACAATATCCATAAGTCAACGGTCTTCCAATTCCGGTTAACTGTAGCATCGGTACTATAGATCATTCCCGTGTTTAAACCTGTATCCGAATTATTCATATTTAAGCTATCCTATAAATGAAACAAACTAATTCTTTTGCAGTTCTTTCGTATCTGATCCGGCATTATTCAATTCCAGTAACCAAAACAAGTATAGAAAGTGAACTTGAACAACATCCGTACAGAGAAAATCTATTCGCCATAAGCGATGTGTTAAATAATTGGAAGATTCCCAATGCTGCGTTTCGACTTGATGCAGGTGCGCTTCAGAAGATTCCTCTTCCCTGCCTGGCTCACCTGAACAGACCTTACGGTGAATTTACTGTCATACACCAGGTGCACGACAACCAAATTGAAATAAGCAATGGTAGGTCCGGAAAGAAATGGTTGTCTCGAGATGATTTCAAAGAAGTGTTTTCCGGAAATGTTCTCGTGTTACAAAAGGCTGATGACTCTGGTGAAGAACAATATGATAAAAAAAGAAAAGCTGAGATTTATAAAAAAACCCGTTATACATTAGTTGGCCTTGCTGTACTTAGTATTATAGTTATTGCTATAATAAATCATGGCTCATTCCTGAATACCCTAAGTTGGCAATCCATTGTACTTGTCCTCCTTAAAACGGCAGGTTTGTTTACCTGTATACTTCTCCTAATTCACAGTATTGACGCCAATAATCCATTAATACAACGCTTGTGTACGGGCAAACAGAAAGATTGCAATGCCATCCTCTCCTCAAAAGGGGCAAAGTTAACTTCCTTTTTAAGCTGGTCTGAAATGGGTTTCTTCTATTTCAGTGGCACATGGCTATTACTGCTTTTCAATAATAATTTGTCTGCCACGTTGAACTGGATAGCTATCCTTAATCTTCCCTGTTTAGTCTATAGTGTTTATTCAATTTATTATCAGTGGCGGGTTGTAAGACATTGGTGTACGTTTTGCCTGATAACCCAGGGTTTATTCTGGCTTGAGTTTTTTGCTCTGGCTTATAACTGGTCTTCCTTTAATTTGGCTAGTCCTGTCATCACCCCGGATGTTTTTCTTTCTTTGGTGTTGCCAATAGTGGTTTGGTATTTTATCAGGCCACTTTTAAAAGAACAGCAAAGGACTCAGCCCATTGAGCAGCAACTGCGGAATTTTAAATATAATGAATCCCTTTTTCAAAAAGCACTCCACAGTCAGGATAGAATAGAACTTCCCCCGACAGAAAATACTATCATTTTAGGGAGCCCAGAAGCAGAAAACATAGTAACAATTGTTTCTAATCCTTTTTGTCAACCGTGTAACGAGGCGCATAAGATATTCAGAAAATGGACAAATGAGAAAAATTCTTTTAAAGTCCAAATTCTATTTGTCAATCCTCATAAAGGTGGGATTCAAAAGCTTCATCTGATTACACATTTTCACCAATTATATTCAGAGAATAAAGAGTTAGCGGAACTCGCTCTTCATGACTGGTATGCAGGAAAGTATAGAGATGTTGATGCGATAAGAAGAAATTATCCAGTTTCAAATGAATTTGATTTTACCCAGGTACTCAAGGAACAAAATGATTGGTGCGAACGTGCCAGGGTGGAAGGAACTCCAGCCATTTTCCTGAATGGTTATAAACTGCCGGAGCCATGGCATTACCAGGATATTAAATATTTTTTATAAAGCAACATATTGTTTGGCCAACAATCAGTTACCTGACTATAAAAACAGGATAGGGATATACTGAACCCGATTAAATGAGGTATTATTTATTAAATCATTATTATGAAAAAATTAAAATTGGATCTCGCTGGCATCGGCGAATTGCTGAGCAAAGAGCAAATGAAACTTGTAATGGGTGGCGGTGATGATTACGGTAGTTATGGGGATGCAAAAAAATGTACCACTAACCAGGACTGTGGAGACGGGCAAAAGTGTACAGGCTTACAGGGGATACCTTTTTCCATTTGCGAAACTATTGCTATTGGTACTGCGTGTACAAGTAATGCTGATTGTGGTAATGGCCAACATTGCGTTAATAAGCCAGCTCCTGCTACCGGCAAATGGTGCAACATTTAATATAAGTAGTAGGATTATTTAAAAGACCTATTTGTATTAAAGTACCCGTCTTACGGGTGAAAAGACAGTTGGGTTGATCGTAAGACGGGTTTTCAAACAAAGCATGATCCCGGGATGTGCCAACAGTTGTGATGCAGGAAAAGCGAGTCAATAATTTTAAAGAACCAAATTAATGAGTTTCCCTTTTTACAAACAAGCTGACCAAAAAGATTGCGGCCCTACCTGCTTACGTATGATCGCCCGGCATTTTGGCCGAAATTATCTTATTGTAAAACTGAGAGCCCTTTGCCAAATAAACAGGAGTGGGGTCTCTTTATTAGGTATCAGTGAAGCAGCTGAAAAAATCGGGTTTAGAACGTTGGGTTCCAAATTGTCATTAGATCAATTAAAACAGGTGCCGCTTCCCTGTATTCTGCATTGGAGGCAACACCATTTTGTTGTATTGTACAAAATAAAAAAGGAAGTTTTTTATATAGCTGACCCGGCTAAAGGAAATATTGCCTATGCTGAAAAGGAATTTACCAAAAGCTGGTATGGTCATAAAGGTCTATATGATGGTATCACCCTGATGCTGGCCCCTTCTCCCCAGTTCTATGAAGAAACCGATGAAAAGCGTAATGAAGTTAAATGGGGAAATATTCTGCGTTATTTTTATACCTATCGCAAGCTAATATTTCAACTGATTTTGGGTTTAGGCGTTGGTACTTTATTATCACTAATCGCCCCCTTTCTTACTCAGGCAGTTGTTGATACAGGTATAAATACCGCCAATCTGAATTTTATTTTCCTGATACTTATAGCTCAGGTAATGCTGTTTATAGGCAGTACCAGTATAAATTTTATTCGTTCATGGATATTGCTTCATGTCAGTACCCGAATTAATATAGCGATCCTTACAGACTTCCTGATTAAACTTATGAAACTGCCTGTCAGTTTTTTTGCTTCCAAGACTACGGGTGATATCATGCAACGAATGAATGACCAGCAGCGAATAGAGAATTTTTTAACTGGCACTACACTCAATACATTATTTTCAATAATTAACCTGATCATATTTACTGCTGTTCTGGCATACTACAACTCTTTGATTTTTTTTGTATCTATTGTTTGCAGTCTGTTATATACCGGCTGGATCCTCATTTTCCTTAAGCGAAGGCGGGAAATTAACCACAAGCAGTTTGATAATTCCTCCAGCAATCAAACTGCAATTTTGGAAATTGTTAACGGTATACAGGAAATTAAATTAAACAATTGCGAACGGCAAAAACGCTGGAACTGGGAGCATGTACAGGCCCGCGTATTTAAGCTTAAAGTCAGGAATCTCGCTCTTAATCAATACCAGCTGGCAGGTTCAATGTTCATCAACCAGGCTAAAAATATTGTAATCACTTTCTTAAGTGTAACAGCAGTTGTTAAAGGCGACATAACACTGGGAACGATGATGGCAATACAATATATTGAAGGGCAAATCAGTAACCCGGTTGAGCAGTTGCTTGGTTTTATCCAATCGTATCAGGACGCGAAAATTAGCCTGGAACGACTAAATGAAGTTCATCAATTGGAAGATGAGGAACCATTGGAAAAACAATGGATATCCGAAATTCCCCAAAATAGGAGTATTACTGTTAAGAATCTGACTTTTCGGTATCCCGGGGCAGGTAATGAACCGGTACTGAAGAATATCAATTTATGCATACCTGAGGGCAAAACATCTGCCATTGTTGGAACGAGCGGAAGCGGTAAAACTTCTCTTCTTAAACTATTGTTGCGTTTCCATAATGCTGAAAGAGGAGATATTATTGTTGGGGAAAGTAAATTATCCCAAATAAAATTTAAAACCTGGAGAAATGCCTGCGGAACAGTAATGCAGGATGGGTTTATCTTTTCTGATACAATTGCTGGTAACATAGCTGTAGGTGATGAATACCCAGACACGATAAAACTGCAGCAGGCGATAAAAATCGCAAATATTAATGAGTTTATTGAAAGTCTTCCCTTTGGATTACAAACAAGAATTGGTGCAGGTGAAAAAGGATTAAGCCAGGGACAAAAGCAGCGGTTATTAATAGCCCGGGCAGTTTACAAGAATCCTGATTACCTTTTTTTTGATGAAGCTACCAATGCGCTGGATTCAACCAATGAGCGCACTATTATGGATAACCTGCAGGAATTTGCCATTGGAAAAACTATGGTGGTAGTTGCCCATAGACTTAGCACTGTTAGCAATGCAGATAACATTATCGTGTTGGATAAGGGCGAGGTAATTGAGCAAGGCACTCACTTTGAATTGATAAGCAGTAAAGGCGATTATTACAGATTGGTGAAAAACCAATTGGAATTAGGCGTATAATATTTTGGATTTACTGGGTTTATTTAAACATTAAAATAGGTGGTATGATTGCACGTACATCTGAGGAAATGGAACAGCATACTGAAGACATGCAAGATATAATATCCAAACCACCATCCTGGTTGATGAGATGGGGTATTATGTTATTTTTTTCTTTATTACTGATTCTTGTGGGAACGTCTGCCTTAATTCGATATCCGGATGTTGTGAAAACACAGCTAAGGGTAAACGTCACAAATTCACCCAAACCGGTAGTTAGCAAGATATCCGGGAGAATAATAAATGTCCTGGTCAGTGATGATCAAAAAGTTGATAGCGGACAGGTGTTGGGCTATCTGGAAAGTACTGCTGATCATGAACATGTAATTGACCTTTTGGCCGAATTAAAATCAATACAGGAACATCTGTTCTCCAGGAATAATTCATTATTAAGTTATATAAATACACCCCGGAGTCTTCAGCTTGGCGAAATGCAGGCATCTTACCAGTCCTTTTACCAATCCTATATCACTTACAAAGCCTCAATAGACGATGGCCTCTATTTAAAAAGAAAGGCCTTTCTGCAGAAAGATCTGTCAGATGTACTTCGTCAGAAACAGGTATTATTAGCCCAAAGTGACTTGCAGGAAAAAGAACATCAACTGGCTGAACAGGAATATAAAATGCATGAGACTCTATTCAATGAAAAAGTGGAATCGCGCTCTGAATTAAGAAAAGAGGAAACCAAATTATTAACCAGTAAATCTGCTTTGCAGCAAATATCTGCTTCCTTACTGAATAATAATATGAGCTATTCGGCAAAGGCAAAAGAAATATCTGAGCTGGATGCTCAAATAAGGGACGAGCAATCCAGGTTTATGCAGGCGCTGAGCACAGTTATCAGCGAAATGGAAGAATGGAAAAGCAAGTATGTATTGACTGCCCACAGGAATGGAAAAATATTTTTTAATGGGCCTATTCAAAAGAATCAGTTCATTACGATCAACCAGGAATTATTTTATATTAATCCTGGTGACGAAGAGTTTTTCGGAGAGATGACCATTCCTCAGGAAAATATGGGAAAAATAAAATTGGGGCAAAAGGTGCTGGTGAAATTACGAAGCTACCCCTTCCAGGAATATGGGATGCTGGAAGGCAGGATAAGTTACATTTCGGATTTACCTTATAATGATAGTGGTTTTATCTCAAGAGTTTTATTGTACGACAAGAGAACCGGAAATCATAATAAGATAATTAAAATGAAAATAGGCATGTTAGCCAACGCTGAAATAATCACCGAAAATGCCAGTTTAATAACCAGGATTTATCGCAATATTATAAAAACACTGTGAATCAGTTTATTAAATAAGTAATAGAATTTATGCAACCCATACGCCGCATATCTTTTTGTACCGTCTCCATGAATAGGGTACAGCATATAAGGGAGACCTTACCAATAAATATTACAAATAATCTTGACTATCCAAATCTGGAATTTGTCCTTTTGGATTATAATTCTTCAGACGGCCTGGAAGAATATATCAAGGCGAATCTTTCACACTATATAGAAAGTGGTAAACTGATTTATTTTAGAACATTCAAACCGAAATATTTTCACAGGAGCCACTCCCGTAACCTCCTATTTAGAATTGCAAGCGGGGAAATAGTTTGCAATCTGGATGCAGATAATTTTACAAGTGCCGGTTTTGCCACGTATATTAATGAGCAGTTTAACAAAGATGATAATATATTTTTGACTACTCTCACGCGAAATGGATCACCCTTTCCAAGAGATGTGTTAGGAAGGATTTGTGTAAGGCGCGATAACTTTTATGCAATTGGCGGGTTTGATGAAAAAATGGAAAGTTATGGGTTTGAAGATTATGATCTCGCCAACAGGCTGGAGATGACAGGTCTAAAAAGGACTCTTTTTAATTCAATTGAATATTTAAAAGCCGTAAGACACAGTCAGGATGACCGTTTGTGCAACGAATATGTGTCCCTGAATCTGCACTCAATCTTATTACGCTATATAAGTCCCTCATGTACAGAATTTGTTATTCTTCTTAAAAACGGAAATTTTAAACGTGGAATAATTGTAGATAATCGATTTCATACATATGAAGAACAGCACAGCAAAATAAAAACGCTGGAATTTGAATTGGATCAGAAATTTTCTCTATTGGGGGGCCAATGGACCGAAGGAAACTGGGAACGAATGGAATTCTCCTTTAAATTAAATGCAGCAGACAATTATACCGACGAATTATATTATGAATCTGACAGAGATTGTTTTAGCAATCATTTAGGCAATTTTTACACACTAAAAGAACCAGGGATTGTCTCAAAGGCTATTATGCTATTTAGCCAATTGTCTAACAGAACCATATTGACAAACAATTTAATCAGTGCTCACGCAAGAGTCAACCGGGAAGGCTTTGGATCAGGCACAGTATTTAAAAATTTTAATTTGAACTGCCCTTTAATTATTGATTAAATATGTATACAAACAATTATAAGAGCATTGTACTCGCAATATTTTATAGTCAAAAAGAATGGCATTTTCTTGTCAATAGATGTATAAAACCTTTCATTAAGGAACTGGTTGAGCAAAATGAGGTAGAAAGATTTTATTTATTTGTCGAAAAGAATAAAGGGGAGCATATCAGTCTTGTTCTATTATCATCTTCTCTGCAGGAGATTAATCATGACTATGTGAGGAATAGGATCAGAACATTTATTCAGGATTTTCCTTCTAAAGATCTCAGTGTAGCAGCCCGCCCATTTCCATTACAAACGTTTTTTATGGATTATCCTAACAATTCTGTTTGCAGCCTTCCACAGTTCGCGATTAAATTCCTGCAAGAGATTAAGTCCCATCCAAACAGATCACAGATCAGGTACAATGTATCAAAGTCAATTTCAGAGGCTTTTATACAGGATGAATTTACAATCGAAGCCCTTTATTCTTTTGTCATCTATATTCAATTAGGGGTCATAAAAGCTTATTACCCTGACATGGATAACCCTGATCTTGTACTAGAAAGATTAAGGAACGCTTTCCCGGTTCATTTTGATAATGAACGGGAGGAAGAAGAGTCAGACGATGCTGAATTTGCGAATCGGTTTAAACTACTATTTGAACACAATAGGGATTTATTAGAAGAGATTACAGGCGAAATATGGTCAGGTAATTCCTCCTCCTCTCTCTCATGGTTTACCACCTGGGAATCTGATTGCATATCTATGGCATCAAAGATTGGATTCGAGGAGCACTATTTTCAGGCGTTGGCAATTGTATTTAACCATTTAGGTTTTCCTTCTAATGCCATGATGACCCAGTTTACCTTAAATCTGATTTCTAATTCTCTTGGCGTAAGTGCATAGCAATATTAATTAAATGATAAGAAACAATTCAACCTTATAAATAAAATGTATGAAAATTGTTGCTCTTGCTACAGATGAAAAACATCCTGGATTTGTTGATTCGCTGAAACCATCCTGTATTTACCATGGGCTTCAGCTTTTGACTATTAATTCCACTCAGAATTACTTAAGTCATAAGATGAAAGATTTGCTGCTTTTGGAATATATAAAGAAAAGTGGCATTAATGAGATAATCCTGTTTACAGATGCCTATGATACCATGTTTCTTGCTGATGAACAGGAAATTATAAATAAGTTTCAGCGGTTTAAGTCTCCTCTTGTATTTTCTGCTGAAATCAACTGCTGGCCTGATACGAAACTTGTAAAACTTTACCCACCCGGAACTGATGGCCATTTTTTTAAGTATTTGAATAGTGGCGGCTTTATAGGGGAAAGCCAGTATATCCGTGAATTAATTGAAAAATATTATGGAGACAATCAAATCGATCATCTGGTTTATAAGTGGAGTAATCAGTATGTATGGAACCAAATTTATTTGAAAGAACAAGACAATATTAAACTGGATCACAAAGGCGAAATATTTTATACGCTGTCCAGTCATGTTGCCATCGCCAGTACGTTTGCGTATAATCAGGATCCAATTTTAAAAGCCAAGGCCCTTTTATCAGATAAAAAAAGAATAAATGACGAAGTAGTCTTCGAAAACAGCAGGTTAAGGTCAAGGATTACCAATTCAAATCCCTGCCACCTTCATTTTTCAAGTCCTACTACAAAGCACCTCATGACAACGGATTTTTTCAATCAGTTAAGACCCTGGAAAAAACTTGATATAACTACTCAATTGTCGGATACAAGATCTTAAACACTAAAAAGATAACTAATGGAAACACAAATTCCTGAAATCTCATCATTGGTTTCTACGCTAAAATCCCTTGATGAAAAATTATATTGGTATGATCGTAAAGTGGAAGATGCTTTTGCAATTGATTTATTGCAAAATCTTTTGGTAGGTCGTCCTTATCTTCCATTTAGCGGAAGTGCATTGAGGCCCTATTGTATGGCACATATTCTTAATGATATTATCATAAATCAAAGATTAAATATCATTGAATTTGGATGTGGTCTTTCAACCATATTAATTGCACGGCTTGCCAGTTTAAACCAATTACCGGTTAAAATAGTTTCCATTGATCATGATCCGGGTTGGTCTCAACTGATAAAAAATTGCCTGGAAACTGAAAAGCTGGATGGAATTGCTGATGTGATCCTGGCTCCTCTTGTTCCCTGTAGCCTTGCCCTGGAAGGTAATACCTGGTACGACATGCAGATTTTAAATCAGCATTTACATGGGAAAAAATTTGACATGGTAATAATAGATGGTCCACCAGCCTATGAGCAATCAAAGAAACTTGCAAGGTTTCCGGCATTTCCTTTTACCAAAGACTTTATAGAAAAGAGATATTCCATTTACCTGGACGATGTAAACAGAAACGGTGAACAGGAAATTATCAGGCGATGGTCAGCCAGTAACAATATACGTTTTGGCATTACGGCCCGTAGTATGGCCTATTATTATGGTGGTTCTTCATTTTTTACCGAACCTTTTACATTTTTTACTACATGATAATACAACTTACAGGATTGTCGGGATCGGGTAAAACAACAATTGCCACCAGGCTCAGAACAAGGCTTTTGGAAAATGGCTTATTAGCAGAGGTAATTGACGGTGATATTTATCGATCACATCTTTGTAAAGATCTCGGTTATTCTAAAGCTGACCGTTTTGAAAACATGCGTCGATTGGCAAAAGCTGCTTTCGAATTAAGCCAGAGAAAAACTATTGCTATTATATCTGCGATCAATCCCTATGATGAGATACGCCTCGAAATAAAGCGAAATTATGGGGCGCATTTAGTCTATGTTCATTGTACTTTACCCATACTTATCAAGAGGGATACTAAAGGTCTTTATCGCAGAGCACTATTGCCGGATGAAAATCCGGAAAAACTCCAGCATTTTACCGGAATAAATGACCCGTATGAAATCCCTTCTTCCCCTGACCTGGTAATTGAAACAAACCTTGAAACGGTTGAAGAATCAACAAATAGACTGGAAAAGTTTATTCAGGGTATTTGTATAAAAGACCACATAAAAAGGGAATTTAATGCAAGTGTTAAAAGCAGCGTTAGTGTATGATATTTTCAAAGTTTAATACTCATAACCGAATAATTCTATATCGCGCTGATATCTGTGCTTTACCATTTCTATGGTTTCAGGCGTGTATAGGGACTTGTAATCCTGGTGATGACTTTTATTTTCATGAGGGAGGTTTTGTAATGGAACGTTTATACGGGTGCAAATTTCCGTAAAATCACTATGAATAGATTCAAACTTTCCTACGTAGTCAACAACCTGTATGTCCTTTTCGTAAACGAAATTATGTTGATAATAATTATCATTTTCCGGAGATTGATTATGGAGTTTAAGAAGGTGCCAGATTGCATCAAAATGTTCCTTTTCGAATTTCCCCAGAAATTGGCTAAGGAATTTAAAATTGTAGCAGAAAGAAGCAATTACCCAATCCCAGGGATTTCTGACAAAAACGAATTTGAAATAGCTGTTCCATTCGGAGTCTGTCATATATTTTCTTACCATCGAAGGAAGAACATGCTTGGGATTATAAGGTTTATTAAACTGCTTCCTCAAGAGGTAGCAATCATATCCTATTTGAAGTTCAAGATCCGCCGCATCATGGTAGGGTTGCAAAATTTTTTCAATGGAAGTTGTACCTGTTTTGCCACAGGCAAAAAATATAAACTTCTTTTCCTGGGAGATGATCATTGGAAAATTCATTTAAGGTGTAATGGTTATCGGTTTATTTATTTCAAATATAACTACAATAGGATTTAATAATGTTGTGTTGAAGTATATTTGTTTTTTTATAACTTGTTGTAGTATTTATGAATACATTAACGTTGGGCCATATATTTTTGGTTCAAGATACTGGCTTATGAAAGTGCACTTATCCTTTATTATTCCTTTCACCTTTTTTCTGTCTGTTTCCAATTCTGTTAACTCCCAGCTTCAGAAGATATACTTGAATCCTCAATCAAATTCCAATGGTAAGCAATCCAGTTTTGTAGATTCAATTCGCTTTATTCCTTTGGAAACTGAAAGGAAAGTCATTTTACCTGAATATTTTGAGCTTGAAGTAACCCCTCAGCTGTTTTTGGTGAAGGATTATACAAATGGTAAACTGTTAATTTATTCCAGGCAGGGAAGCTTTCTGAAAGAGATAGACTATAAGAAGAAGGCTGAAAACTTCTATCCGGTTTATCAGCAACAGAAGAACCAGGTTGTTTTCTTCGGAAATAATAAGAATTTTCTTCTTAACAAACGGGATAATTTGGTAATAAGATTGAATTGGAAAAATCCCCGCAATCGAAAGTATTTCAGAAAGTATATTATTGATTTGTCCGATACCTCTTTTACTGTAAAAAAGGTAGCGCCGGGAGAAAGCGACATTATGAATGCATTTAGCTTTTATGGTGATTTCTATTGGCAGGGTCAGATTGAGACCAGCTCCCTTTATAAAGACTCGCTGGGGTACGAGATCAGAATTTACAAAAATAGTGAACCGGTAAAGGCGTTTTTTCCCTATAATCGGATTAATGAACCAAGATTTTTATATACCCAGGAAAGCTCCTTTTACAGCAAGACTGATACTTCTTATATACATACCATTACAAGGCCTTTTTGCGACACAATTTATAAATTGGTAAATGACAGCCTTTTCCCAGCCTATCAATTGGTATTGCCTTTGGAGAATAGCCTTCCACCCACATTTTTTACCAAACCTTTTAAGAATAAAACGGAAAGAGAAAATTTTAACCAGAATAATGGATGGTTGTTACACCAGGTTTATAATTTTTATGAAACCACTTCAAGTATACTTTTACTGGTTCAATATCTGAATAATCTTGAGTTTTATATTTATCAAAAGAATACCAATACTACTTTTAAAACAAAGAATATAAGACCAGATAGTAGCCAGTATAATCTTCAGTTGTTAACGGATTTTAACCTGATAAAAAGCGGAAATCGTTTTTATAAAGCTTTTACGGTTGGCAGGTTAGTGACATATTTTGACCAGAACAAAGGCATATTGCCTCCAAAAGAGCTGGAGGACTTTCTCAAGCGCAAGCCAGATAATGCAACGCCCGTTGTTGTGGAATTCAAACTTAAAAACTAACCAGTGAAGCCCTCCTTCTTTTTTATGCCATTGTTTCTTGTGTGTAGCATTACTATTTATTGTCAAACGGGGATAGTAACTGGTACTGTAAAGGATGCAGAAATTAAAGCCCCGTTAGAATTTGCAACGATTAGCGTATACAAGCGGGATTCCATTCTTCTGGATTACCGGCTATCTGATAAAAATGGAAGATTTTCTTTTGATAAATTACCTGGTAAAACTGAAATGCTCATAAAGGTTTCCTATTCAGGTTTCCTTGATTATGATACTTTAATTCAGATAGAAGGAGATAATATTAAGAAATTGGATGTTCTTTTGAATCTGAATAATAACAATAACATTGCTGTAACAGTATCTGCTATGGTTCCTGTGAGAATGAATGGTGATACACTTGAAATAAATCCGGGTGCTTTCAAAATGAAAACTGATGCTGTAGTAGAAGAGTTGTTAAACCAGGTCTCTGAAATTATCATTTGGTCTGATGGTACCATAACCGTATATGGAAGAAGAGTTCAGAATTTATTGGTAGATGGCAAGCCGTTTATGGGATCAGGTGATTCCCGGGTGGCCACACAGAACCTTCCCAAATCGGCCATAGAAAAAATTCAGCTGTACCAGGAAATTGACAGAAGCAGGATTGGGCAATTCCGGCAACCGCAGGATTCATTGCTTACGATGAACATAAAGCTTAAGGAAAATAGTAAAAAAGGGTATTTTGGCAAAGTTGGCGCGGGTTACGGTACAAGACAAAGATTTGAATCAGATCTTTCTGTTCAAATGTATGATAAGCAGAGTAGTGCAGGTATTGGTTCAGGATTTAACAATATCAATAAGAATATTGGAAACCTTCAGGAAATGTTTCAGAACAATACTTTTCGAAGCAGTAATCCTAATTTAAGTAATGTGGGCCGGTTTGGTACTAATGGCATCAATAAAAACCACTCAGTGGGCGCTGTTCTTACTCATAGTTTTATTCAAAATGCCAATAGCAGACAAAATAATCGTATAACGGTAAATTATAATAAATCCGGAACGAATAGCTATCTGACTGATTTGACTCTCCAAAATAGAACAGCGATTCTCAATCCCCAGTTTATACGGGAAGAAGGCAGTAGAAATAGTGAAAATGACAAACATGATTTTGGCTTCAATTATTTAAAAACGAATAGCTACAATGATAACTTAAGCATAAATGGATCAGGTAACAGTACTAATGAAAAAGTAAATGCCATTAAAAATACTGAAGTAAGAGACCAGTCCAATCAACTGCAAAGCAGGAATGTAGCAGGTACTCAGCAAAATAGCCAGTCAGACATTGAATTGTTCAATGCAATCTATGCTCAATCGGATGACGATAAAATTATTAAGAATTTCACTTTTCAACTGGATGGGTACCACAATAATATAAACTCTGAGAGAGAAGTTAAAACTGTTTTTGAATCCTTTACTGATATGACTAAGAATACGTCATTTAACCGGCGCTATTCGGTAAAGAATAGCTCAGCCCATGTAGGTGGTAATTTTAATTATTTGGGATTTAAAAGGTTGATATTAGGCAGATACAACTTATTTGGTACTGATATCCATTTTTCTCAATTCTGGAATTATACACGCAAATTGGATAATAGCCGGGTAAGTGATTATGACAGTACAGGTAAACAGTATATAATTAACGGAAATTTGACCAATGTAAATAAAAAGGAATTATTTGAGTATACTCCTTCACTTTCATTTTCAAAAATATTTTATAGTAGTTCGGGCACTGCCTCCCGGAGTTTGAATGCAGAGATTAAATTAATGGAGGAAATTAAGAATGATAAGAACACATCAACTTTTGTTAAGCGGAATTTAAATCGTTCTTTTCAATTCTTCAGATATGAGGCATACATTTATTTCTCTTATCAAAAAAGAGAAAAGTATCGATATTTTGCTTCCATAAATTATACAAAAAATCCCGAATATCCTTCAATTGATCTGTTATACACAATTGTTGATGATATTAACCAGTATGATATAAGAATTGGTAACCCAGGTCTGCGTAATACTGTTAATCATTTAGTTTATTTCAATTTAAGTTACAATTCAGAAAACTCAAAATCATTATTTACCATCAATGGGGATTTCGATGCCCGTTATAACTATTCGGTAAACCCCATATCGGATAGTATTCTGAATGATTACTCAGGAAAAAGGATGTATTATTACATCAATGCTGATAGAAGGAATAGTATAAACCTGAGTTGCAATTTTAATATAGCAAGGAGAATCGGAAAGAGCAATTTTCAGTTAAATTACAGAGGTCAGTTCAGGACGGAAAAACTTCCGAATTATATTGACAGCCGTTATAATAGTAGCGAAACTGAAAATATAACTAATCAGTTAAAATTTCAATTCTCATTACGTTCCCTCCTTATAGTAAACCTGGATCAGACCCTGCAGCGCTATAAATCTGAACAAACAGCAGATGGCTTATCATCCTTCCGGAATTCAAACAGCCTTACCAGATTGGGGGTTGTTATTAATTGTACTCCTTCCCTTAGTTTTAGCAGTTCCTTTGAGAATATAGATAATACCAATTTAAATAAATCTATTGGACTTTGGAATGCATTTAGCACCTACCGGTTTATGAAACAACAATGTGAATTGAAGTTTTCTGCAATGGATATATTAAAACAATATCGGAATATTTCTAATTATGTTAGCCCCGTGGGAACTACTACAACCATAACAAATGGCCTGCAAAGATATTTCCTGTTGACCTTGTCTTATTATCCCCGTAAGTTCGGGAAAGCCGAAATTAAAAATATTGAAGATTAGAGTTTAAAATAGCTTAGAAACCCTTCTTCGTCATATCTATATCAGTCCCATAAGACTTCCCCGGTTTTCCATTATTTTCCCTGAATCCTGAACTATAAAAATTATTCGTTGCCTCCGTGGAAACTGCAGCAGGTAGTAGTTTGAGATATACGTTGTCACCAGCAGATTCGCCCATCATTCTCTGTGCGAAGTAAGATGAATAGATGTGAGTTGTGCCGCCTCTATTATCGATAGCTGGAGCACCTGATCGTTGGAAATTGGCTTGTTGAAAACGGACGGTACCAGCATTAATGATGGCTCCGATGGTGGGACTGCCCCAGAAGGCAGTGTTATACAGGATTAGTTTGGCAGCAGGATCAACGTTTTTAGTGTTGGGTTCTTTTCCCATAAGAACATAAGACCTTACAGGTTCGGCTGTACGAGTACAAACCAGTTCAGAATTAATCGCAAGGATTTTGGTGTTTTTGTCAGCATCTTCAACAAATAGAGAGTAAGAGCAGCCATCAGAACCGTGGCCAATAACTGTCATCTCTCCGGGATATTTTCCAGTTATTTCATCTTTGAGGAAATGTAAACCATAGAAGGAACCATAAACGAAATTGTTGAAGATCGTTTGGTTTTTAATATCGGCGAACTTCAATGCACTACAATTTGATTGTAAGAATTTGGACAACCCAACCCGCGGATATCCCTGTCCGCCTACAGGCAGTCTTGATCCATAATGCGGATTTAATTGCATATTCCGGATAAAGCCACCCTGAGCGCCTCCGCCTACCCAAATGCCTGCCCTGGCTAATACACCTGCGAAGTAATCTACGTAATGACCGGTGGAATTGTAAGTAGCGAGGTCGATTCCTTTATCGCCGGGGCCGACAGTTATATTGACGATATATACATTCGGACCCTGGCCCTGAATTAAAAAAGGTGTCTTCCTGGGGTTGTCTGCAGTGAACCCGTCTGTTGCTAAGTTTAATTGAGAGATGGTTAAACCCCTGATGCCTGCACCTTGCGCCAATTGAATCAGGGAAGCTCCTTTTTCGTCATCAGCACCACCGGCATAAGTTGTAAATATTCCAACACCACCGCTCTGGGTATGGTGCTGCACATCCCAGGTTCCACGCAATTCAACACCAGAAGGAATTTTGATGGGGTTATTTACTAAATATCTTCCACCGGGCAGATACAGCGTGCCACCCCCGGCGGCCTTAAGATCGTTTAATGCTTTTTGAAGCAAGGCAGATACATCTTCTGTCGGTTGGTCATTGTTAAATCCTGTTGCTCTTGGGAGATCAAGTTTTAATACTTTGTTGGAGGCAGGCCGTGGGTGAATTTTAATATCTGTTACTACATTTTTGGGAATGGGAGAGAAGGCATACTGTGCGCCATTCTTGATATCTACGTTGGCGGATTTGCTTTCATTTTTAACTTCCAGTTTCCCATTAAAACCGGAATTCAGGGATTTGAGGGTGAACACATCTGAGCCAAGGAATACATGGCCGGAAGGTTTTAGAAACCTGCTTTGGGTGAGCAACACATTTCCACGGTTTATCTTAAGAGCGTAATCATTATAGTTACTGAACGTACAATTTTCGAATGAGATAACCCCGTCACTGCCATCGCTGACAATGGGCCCGGTAAAATCCACTCCATTGAATTGAACAGAAGTGGTGAAATCTTTATAGAAATACACAGCCTTTCCTCCTTTCTCTGATCCAAATGTTGAATTGCTGATCAATAGTCCATATGGATTCACCGCCTGCACATAGATTCCCGTATCGCAATTCTTCATATGTATTTCATAGAATTGTGCATTGGGTGTATCCTTGAACCCAGGTTCTCTTCCTACCCACATTCCAATCTTATAATTGGATACATACAAATTAGATACATATTCCCAGTCTGAACGGTGCATATTGAACCCTGTAGCATTGGCCTTCGTATACGCCGTGATCTTTGCCAAAGTAGGGGAGCCAGGCAATCCTGAATTGGCCCAGTACTTTGGGTCGATCTTTACATTCTCGATTCTCCCGATATCAGTACATACATGCACTTCAATTCCTGCACTGAGCGCAGTCATATAACTGTTCAGGATATAATGCAATTCGCTCGGGGCTGAATAAAATCCATTGTAGGAGTTAACCAGCGTTACGTTTTCAATTGTTACACAGTCGCCGTTCGGCTGGAATAATGTCCAGGGATAGGGTTTGATATTGTTGAAATCCTGTTCGGGATACCAGATAGACAAATTGGTCACGCCGGTTCCGGTATTCATATCGATAAATCTATCGGCGATGCTGGTATAGGTAGTGCGGAGTGCATTGGAAGCCTGGGCATCATTCCACCAGCTTTCCACTGAACCGTTATAATTGGGGGAGTTTTTACCAACCCGTACTTCCAAAATAGTCCCCAGGACTTTGCCTTTGTTTTTTTCAGGATCGGCCCAGTCGCCACGGAGCTGCACACTCGTGGGGAGATTCAGTACATACTTGTGTTCAAATTCTTTCATTACTTCCTCGGTACCCTTGCGAACCCGCACACTCTTAGTGGCGGTTTGTTCGCTGCGGAACTCATAATTCCCGGCCGGAATATATACCACACCCCCTCCGCTATTATAGGCTGCGTCAATCGCAGCCTGGAAAGCGGCCCGGTTGTCAAAACCTGGCTGGGCTTTGGCGCCAAACTTCGGATCGGTCACCACAAAGTCAGCGATTGCCCAATCTTTGGTTGGATAAACTGTTTTTATACTTTGTTGGATCGCAGGTGGTTTGTTGGCTGTGGTTTGAGCATTTACAAGGTTTGCGATAAGGATTGCCAGAACAGCAATCCAGCGGGCTGGGGTATTTTGTTTTTTCATATGCATATACCCGAATTTACCTATGCAGCTATGCCAAATGGATTAATAATCTATTAACCGGGAAAATTAATGGGTTTAAGGTACCTCATAACTGTATATTCACCCTATTACCTCACCAACGATTAATAACCATATGAGTCTCCAAAAACTTATTATCCCCGTTGTTGCGCTATTTTCTGCAGGGAGCTGCTTCGCACAGGACACAACAATCTATTTTATCCCGGCCGGGACTTCAATTGTTGAGAAACTGGGACCTAAACAATTCAAATACCCGCAGTTCAAGGACGGTAAAGTGCAGTTTAAAGATGGCTCTGTGGCTGCTTCCAAATTGAATTACGGTTTTCTAAGTGGGGAAATTGAGTTCATCGGGCCTTCAAATGATACTATGGCAATCTCGGACGACAAAACCCCTTTGATCAAACAAATCCTGATCGATACTGATATTTTCTGTTTTAATAAGGACTACTACCAGGAAATAGCTAACCAGCCGGAATTAGGCAGGTTGTTAAAAAAGGATGTATTTGGTGAAATGTACCGGGAAAAGCGCGGGGCTTATGACCAGGCTTCTCCTACCGGGGCGGTTCAGACCTTTGGTTCGGTGGCGGGGAGCACCATTCATTCAATAGTTGATGGTTTAATTGCTAAAGAGGATATCTACCTTAAGATTACGACAGAATACTTTATAGAAAATAAGGATTTCGATATTGAACCTGCTAACAAGAAGAATTTACTTAGACTTTTTCCGTCCAAAAGGAAAGTTATTAACGATTACCTGTCGAAGACGCCTGTTAATTTTAATAATGAAGCAGAACTAAAGCAATTGTTCAATGCTATTAAATAACTGAGGCAATCCCTAAAGCAAATAAAACTTTAGACTGCTGGCATTCCTGCCGGACCAGGTTTTCTTTAATATATTATTCAATTCCTCATTGGTTACCGGTTTGCCCTTTTTAGGTGGTTCCGGGGTAGTGGGCCATCCCTGGGTTACCTTGGAGGCAGTCCATGCAATATGCTCGTGGGGCAATACCAGTTTCAATATCATTCCCGGTAATCCGGAAAAGGATTCGGGTCCGCCATTAACTCTTATTTTATCGGTATAGAAAGCCACGATATAAATTGAATCCTGGATAAGTCCATGCGCCTCTCTGCAGGAATAACCGGCAATCTCTTCGTTACCCCCAATTATCTTCCAGGTTATTTTGCTTAGGCTGTCTGATAAAAGGTAGTGTTCATCAATAATATCTTTCTGAACTACCCGCTTACCCTGCGTTAAATCTGTATAAACCGTATTGTATTGTTTTATCGGACCACTATTTCCCATAAAGGCCACCACATTATCCGTTGTACCGGGAGTAAATAGTGTTTTGTTATTTGCAAATACGAGTGTGCTTTTGACCAGGCCAAATTGCGGCTGGTTTTTTCGATACTGATCAAATGCCGTTTCATAAGTTGGTCTGTAAGGGCTTCCTACCTGGGGAATTGATTCCCGTCCAATGGCAAACATGTTTACACTCTTGGTATATTCTATCGTGCCTGCAGTGACAAAAATGCTGGTTTGAGCAATTAATAAATTACATGATAGAATACCTATAAGCAATAGTTTGATCGTTTTCATGGCAATTAATTTTTTAGCATACCAAAGTGTTTAAAATCCCATGATGCCGAAAGCATGAAATACCTTCCTATATTATTGGACGTGGTCTGGGTAATATAAATCCCATTCTGGCTGGTGCTCTGCTGATCCTGGTCAAGGATATTATTGGCTGAAAAAGATATCTTGAGTTGATCATCCTTTAAGAAAGCCTTACTCAATGATGCGTTCCACATGGTTTGCCTGAATACCGGCAGGTCTTTTGTTTTTGGCTTGTAATTGTCATTTATATCTGATGCAAACTGGAACCTTAGCGGAAGGAATATTATTGCCCGTGCACCTGCGCTATAACCCAGCGAATTATTATCTGAATAATTTTTGGATGATTGAATGCCATTACTCCTGTTCCAGTTTGGTCCTCCGTTTAATATGAAGTTGTATTTTTTGACCTTATTCTTTGTCAGGCTGATCCCAATACCATGGGTGAAAGAATTTAACGGGTACAATACATTATTATTATAGATATAATTGAAACTGCCATTGGTGCGTAATGTTACACCGATATTAAATCCTGATGCAGCTATACCCTTGTTAATACTGGCACTTAAGTTATAGTTATACCTGAGTTTATTGGATATATTTTCATAGCGGGTGACTGATCGAAGGGTGGTAGTATCAATAGTTGTATTACCCGCAATAAAATTGCTGGTAAGTGACAGGTATCCAAACAGGGAGATAAATCTGCTTGTAGATTGCTTTGATGAATAATAAGATGTTTGGAAATTATGAGTAAACGATGGCCGCAGATCGGGATTGCCTATTACTGTATTGAGCGAACTAATATTGTTGCGCAATGGCTGTATCTGGCTGATAGTGGGTTGGACCGTATTCCCATTGTAATATAAATAGATTGATTTTGATGTGTTAGGACGGTATTGAAATGTTGCCTGGGGCCTCCAGTTGATAAAGTCTCGCTTATAAGGCACATTTGTAAATTCATCCACCTGTTTGAAATTGACAAAATTGGCTCTTGTACCAAAGCTGATGATCGTTTTGATGTTTTTCTTGTAATTAAATATAGCTCCTACCTGGTTGGTCATCACATTGAAGGTATAATCATTACTGTAAACAGTATCCAGCAGATCAAAATAACCAGAAGCGGATTTGTTATACGATAATTTGTTGGATTCGCTATTATTTACCGCAAACCCGTAATTGAAGGTAAGCGCCAGTTTGGTTGTTATCGGCTCAGTATACGTCATGTTACTGTTCATGACCAGCGATGTGTTTACGGTTGGTTTATACTGTTGGGTAGTACTATCTGAATTGGTAGCGGCAGTATACCGTTGGTTAAAGAGCAGGAGGTTAGAATTTTCATGGTTATAGTTGCCATTAATATCCCATGAAAACGTACGGGATATCTTTTTAAACTTTTTGGTGTATAAAACATCAGCTGTCAAAGTTTGGAAATGCCCAACCTCCTTTGTTATCGTATTTTCTGATGTTCTCAGCACATCCTCACCATTGTAAACAGCGGTTGTACCAACCTTCTCATTCTTTGTATTTTTTTCAGTAGCGCTTACATTATATTTAATTGTTGAGGCAGGGCTCAGTGTTTTTGTATAGATCGCATCCAGCTTGTGCCGGAAGGTATAATTACGTGTGTTGGACCTGCTATCGGTCTTTGTTATGTATGAATCATAATTTGCCTGGTTAAGACTTGTTTGGTAGGTATTGATATCCAGTGAACCTATTTTATAATTGGTATTGATGGATTCTTTATCGCCATTCCACTTATTATCGTAATGTACACCTCCTGTTCTTGATTCTGGTAATCCTGATCCCCTATAGCGCTCCTGGTCTAACTGATCGTTAATAGCGAAAAAGCTTATTGCTTCACCATCATCACTAATCATTACATTACTCATTCCAAGGGCGGTATTATCCTGGAACCCGAGCCCCATCTTTCCATCATTTGAAGCTGTTCCATAAACTGACATTTAAATTTGTTCTTAAAGCGGTTATACAATCCCTGTCCTTCATAATAGCCGTCATTGCCTTTTCCACCGCTGATCTTTCCAAAGTACCCGTCTTTGGTGTTCTCTTTTAATTTAATATTGATGGTTTTGGTCCTAACGCCATCATCAATTCCGGTGAAGGCAGCCTGGTCGCTTTTCTTATCATACAGCTGAATATTTCCAACCATGTCGGCCCGTATATTCCTGGTCACCAGTGTTGGGTCATCACCAAAAAATTCCTCCCCATCCAGTAATACTTTGGGAACAGGCTGGCCCTGGGCTGTAATCTTACCATCCTTGTCTATTTCTATCCCCGGTAATTGCCGTAGAAGGTCTTCTACTTTATCGTTTGGTTGGATCACATAAGCTTTTGGATTGAATTCAGTGGTATCTCCCTTGATCTTTACCGGGTTTATCCTGCTTTGAATAATTATTTCCTGTAGCAGGCGGGCTTTCGGAATCATCCGGATCTCTCCAAAATCATGTTCTTTATTGGCGGAGTCAAGCGTTATCCGTTCAACAAAATCGGCATAATCAGGATAAGTTACCATTACAATGAATCTTCCTGCCGGTAAGCCGGAAAGAGTAAAACTGCCGTCCGCCACGGAGGATAAGCCGGTCTTGCGAAGGATTGAATCCTTTGCATTCATTATAATTATTGTAGCACTTAACCTGGAATTTCCAGCTGTATCAAGTGTGATACCTTTTATTGTATAAGAATTTTGCGCATGTACGGAAAAGGCGCAGAGGCAGAGTATGGCTAATACTATAATGGTGACTTTCATATATGAGGTGGCTAAGGCAAATTAGGTTATTTACCGGACTGATAGATGCCGGATACTGTTTTTTTCATACGACTCTGCTCATTTCAGCAATTTTTGATCAATTCACCACGGATTAATAAATCCTTAATCAGGAAATTAAGCGGTTTTCGGGATGTTGTAACTGTATATTTCCGCTTTACCTAACCAACGATTAAAAACCACATGAAAAGGATGATCCTGGCCGTTCTTTCTTCAACGGCTTTCTTCACTGCAGCTCAGTCGCAAAACACCGGTTGGCAAAACCTCTTTAACGGCAAAGACCTTAAATCATGGGATAGTTATATGCGCCCCCCAAATATGATGGGCTATGATAACAAACAGGATACCCCCATGGACCCGATCGGCCTCAATAAAGACCCCTATAAAGTTTTTACAGTGGAGAATGGCATGATCCATATTTCCGGCGAAATATGGGGTGCCATCACTTCCAAACAGGAGTTCAGCAATTTTCATATCCGCTTCCAGACCAAATGGGGTGAAAAGCAATGGGCTCCACGCGCAACAGGACTTCGCGATGCAGGTTTTCTTTTCCATTGTACAGAACCGTTCGATTATTCTTTTAAATGCTGGATGCGAAGCATAGAGATGCAGGTGCAGGAAACCGAAATAGGTGACCATTTCAACCTGGGTGGAGGCGAAGCGGAGTTTCAATTATCGCCAGGCAAGACAGGTGATCGCAAAAATGTAGATCAGTATGATGGCAATGCTCCCTTGAAACGATTCACGGGAAGAGTATATCGATCAGGTGATTTTGAAAGTCCGAAAGGTGAATGGACTACCAGTGAAGTGATCGCAAGGCAGGCAGATGCTGTATTTATAGTAAATGGATTTGTGGTAAATCGATTGTTTAATATCTATCGGAACGATCTGAAACAACAGGTGACCTGTGGCAGGATACAATTCCAAAGTGAAAGCGCAGAGTACTGGTTGAAAAACATACAGATCAGGCCCATCTCTTTTAAAAAGACCAACCCGGTACTTGTTACCTCACAGAAAGACATCACAATTGGTGAGAACGAAAAGCAACAGATCGGGATCACCAATACTGGTGAACCAGTTGAGCTGGTTGCAGCTGAATTGATAGGAAAGGAGATCGACAAATTTATTGTGAAGCTGCCTTCTTTGCCAATGACATTGAAGAAAGGCGAGAAGATCATTCTTCCGGTAACTATTAAACCAGGCAGCGTTTCCGGCAATAAGGTTAAGCTGCGCCTGGAAAGTGAACTGGGCCCTGTTCCCGGATTTGAAGTTAATATCACCGTTAAATAAGTATTGCCATACTTTTCTCAATTAATCTCATCAACCCAATCAAATTAGTAGTATGAACAATGATCGTAGAGCGTTTATTAAAAAAGGTACTTCACTGGCGGCTGGATTATCTATCGGCGCTGTGGGCACATCTGCATTAGCTGCAGATAACAAACAAGGATATGCTGGTAAGAAAGTTCCGCTGCCACAGGTGGAAGGGCCTAATACGCCTAAACTAACCATGACAGTAAGTGCAAACGCAACTGAATCCAATATGAAATGGATAAAGCAATTTGGCTGCGATTATGTGCATATGGGTGGCCCGCGTATTCCCTGGACTGAAGATGGGTTAAGAGCCATTATTGACAGGTTTAAAGCACAGGGATTGACTGTTATCAATATGATGATCAATTTCTCGCAGGCAATCCTTCGTGGTACTGAAGGAAGAGAGGAGGAGATACAAAAGGTTAAGGATTCATTGATAGCTGCCGGAAAGGTTGGACTGCCGGTTGTAGAATATAATTTTTATTCGCATCGTGCTGTAGAAGGATATTATGATATTGTTGGCAGAGGTGGTGTGCAATACCTCGGTTACGATTATTACCGCAAAGGACAGGCGAATCCTGCAAATAATAAATGGAACTATAAAAATGCCCGCAAACAACCCGACGAAGAGAATATGTCCATGGCTGAATTGCCGGCTACAGAAAGAGAGCCTGCACAAACCGCTGCGAAAGCCTGGGAAAATATCGAATACTTTTTAAAAGCAGTTATCCCCGTAGCGATAAAAGCAGGAGTACGTATGGCCTTGCATCCCAATGATCCGCCTCCGCCGATGAGCAGAGGTTCAGAGCAGATAATGTCCACCTTTAAAGACTGGAAGCGGCTTTGTGATATTGTTGATCATCCGGCTAATGGCATGACCTTCGATTGTGGCGTATCTACTGAAATTGGCGAAGACGCTGTTGAGGTTTGCAAATATCTTTTATCCCGTGATCGAATCAGCCATGTTCATTACAGAAACGTGATAGTTGAAAAACCGAGGATCAAATATGTGGAAGTAATGATAGACGAGGGTAAAGTGGATATGCTGCAGGTGATGTATGAACTGGTGAAAGGAAAATATAAATATGGTATCTGGGCGGAGCATCCCCGGGATAATGAATTTGACACCGTACATAAAAGTGGTGGCTTTGTATCCTATTTATATAATCAGTCATATGCGCGTGCCATGTTCCAGGCAAGCATGATGATGCTGGCGGGCTGGAAGCCCGCCTAATTAGTCCTTTTATAATGGGTGCGGGCATGTAGTGATTAATTATTTAAATTAGCACAGCTAACCCAAGCACCCTATTGTATGAAGATTCTGTTGATTTTAATAGCTATACTGATCGCTCCATCTTTAGTCCATAGCCAAACTACAATTTCCGGGAAAGTGGAAAGTACCGGCGGCACACCGGTTCCCGGGGCTTCTGTCTTTTTAATCCAGGGAAATATGAAAAGCAGGTCGCTTACCATTTTATCTGACAGTACCGGCGAGTTCCGTATGCCGGTAGCAGACAGCGTTTTCACTTCAAAATGGTTCATTTATTCTTCTTACCTGAATGTTAAGTCAGATACATTATCAGTTACCGGTTCAATAAGTCGTTATGTTTTAAGAATGCACCTGAATGAGACTCTTTTGCCAGGTGTAACAGTTGAGTCCAGGGCTCCGGTAGTTCAAAGAATGGCGGATCGCTTCATTTTTACTCCTGATAAGCAATTGACACAAGGGGCAAATGCATTGGATGTTATGAAATTCGCACCAATGGTGCAATATGATGAAAAGAGCTCCCTGTTTTCTATCATTAACAAGGAGGGAACGGTTGTGTATATAAACAATAGAAAGTCAAACCTTCCCAAAGAAATGATCATCTCCACGCTGAGGTCCACTTCGGCCAGTGATATCAGGAATATCGAAATTATAACCAACCCGGGCAGCGAATATTCTGCAAACACGTCCGGTGGAGTAATTAATATAAACTTTAAGAAAATGTTTGATGAAGGCTGGTCTGGAAACATGATGGCAGCCAGCGAACAATCAAACTTTAATACCAGTGTGTTAAACGGGGCTGTTAATTATAGAAAAGGAAAAGCCGGAGTTAGATTATCGCCTTTTTTTAGCAGCAACTTTAATTATTATTCCAGGGATAACCTGATAGCAAAAAATAACAACGAACAGGAAGATATCATTTCTGAAAGGTACCGCCGGTATAAAGTATTTGGTGGTGGATTAGGATTTGATTATGACATCAGTAAGAAAAGTCTTTTGAGTTTTAATGGATTTTATTCTACTGTAAGCGGAAAAAGCAGAAACGCCAATGTAACAATTGAGACTGAATTGGGTATCCCCGCAGATTCTCTGCGATCATCCCCGTTTACCGGAAAGGATCATTATACTTATAATTTTGGAAATCTATATTACCAGCACTACCTGGACCGGGCCAATAAGCGCTCTTTGACGATCAATATCGACTACAATCAGTTCAACCAGGGAAACAAGAACAATGGCCAGTTTATTAGTACCAGCCTGCAGGGTTCCTCAAAAGAAACCGGCCGTTACAGAAACGATCTGCCACAGGATTTCTTTAATCTTTCTGAACGCATTGACTACACTTCACAGATCAATAGCAAGAGTAAAATTAACTTTGGGATACAATACAGTAACACCAATGTCTCCAATAACCTTAAATACTATGATTGGGATTACTATATCAACCAGTATTTTATCAATCAGAACCTGACTACCAATTACAAATACAGGGAAGACTACCTGGCCGGGTACCTGAGCTATACAAAAACCTTTACTGACAAGCTTAATGGTGTTTTTGGATTGCGGGCTGAACAAATTAACTATACTTCCGAAAATGTTAAAAGCGCACTGAAGGCGGATACCAATTACCTGGGTCTTTTCCCTAATTTATCGCTGGCCTATGCAATTAATAAGAAGAATAATATCTCGCTGTCACTTTCTAAAAAGATAAGGCGACCAAATATTGAGCAATTATTTCCGGGGAGGACCTATTACAACCAGGACTATTTGCAGGAGAATAATCCTTTTTTACAGCCCGTAACTTCTTATAGTGCAGATTTCATGTATGCATTAAAAAACAGGTATTATTTCTCTTCGGGATATACCGTGTATAAAAATCAGTTTACCCAATTCATAATTCCGCTATTTGAAAATAATACTGAAAAACTGAAAAGGACATACCTGAATTATGGAAATACGGGTAATGCCTATTTCTCTTTTTTTAGTCAGCTGGAGTTTGTTAAAAAGGTCTGGAGTGGCAGTATTTCGGCGAACCTAAATTATTCAACCTTCAGAATAAAGGAACAGGATGCGCTCTTTTATACAAAAGACCTCAGCAATGTTAATTACAATGCTGTATGGAACAATACAATTTACATTTCTGAAAAAGGAAAATGGGTTGGCTTTGCCACTTTCAGGTATTATAGTCCGGTAAAAAATATTGTATATAAGCGGGAAAACAGCTTATTCGCTACAGACCTGGGGGTTCGCAAGACAATCAAAAATTTCAGCATCAGCCTGTTCCTGTCTGATCTGTTTAACACAAATGGAAGGTCCAAACTGCTGTACATTCCCAATCCTGCGTATTCCTATAATTTCCTGGATCAGAAAACCTATACGCAAAGTATAGCTGTTAATATCCGGTATTCATTTGGAAATAATAAGCTGAGAGTAAATAAAAGCAAAAGCTCAGCGAATGAGGATATAAAAAACCGAATTGGTAATTAAAGCTTAAGACTTTTCACTAATGAAAACCTCTGTTAAGATACACCGGATTTATTGCCTTATTTTCCCGGTGTTATTATCCATTAATACAATTGCCCAAACTCCTATTGTGTCCATTATTGCTGATGCCAACCCAGGACCAATCACTTTGCACGGATTGAACAAATTGATAAAAGTATTGGAAGCAAAGCATATCAGTTTTGAGCGGGTAAATTCAATCGAAGATGCAAAAGGACAAAAGCTTTTGGTCATAGGTTTGGCTTATGGAAATGGGCCAGCTGCATCCCTTTTAAAGCCTGCTCACGCAGTGGCAGAAACCAGCGAAGCATTGACAATTCAGAACAGGCTATTGGGCAAAAGGCTGGCACTCGTGATCAGTGGTTATGATGAAAAGGGGACTATGTATGGACTGTTGGATGTAGCTAACCGGATCAGTTGGAGTAAGGATCCAAAAAACATCCTGCAATATGTAAAACAGGTTACTACCGAACCCTATACAAAAGAGAGAGGTCTTTCTTTATATACCATGAACCGCAGGTATTGGGAATCCCGTTTTTATGATGAAAATTACTGGACGGAATACCTGGATATGATGGCGCAAAACCGGTTCAATATGCTGGAGATATTATTCGGTTATGAGAACGGTGGTTTTATGGCGCCCTGTTATCCCTATTTCTTCAATGTGGAAGGTTTCCCGGACGTAAAAATGGAAGGCATAACTGCAGAACAGCAGGCACTTAACCTGGCCACCATGAAACATTTGATAAAGATGGCGCATGACAGGGGAATAGGAGTACGGTTGAGTACATGGGACCATATCTATCGTGGTGCTGTACAGGCGGGAGGCAATCCTGCATTTGAGTATAAACCAGGGCAGCCACAATCATTCCAGGTGGGTGGATTGGATTCAGCCAATATCCGTCCCTATACAAAAGCAGCATTTGCCAAATTTGTGAAGCTGATTCCAGAGATGGATGCTTTGTTGTTTAAAACGAATAATGAATCAGGGTTAAAAGACAGTGAGCTTTATGAGTTTTCCATGAATTTCTTTGAAACAGTAAAAGAGAGTGCTCCCAACCTGATGATTGATATACATGGAAAAGGATTAACCGACACGCTGATAAAAGGTGCCATTAAATTGGGAATTAAATTCCGGATTGTTCCCAAATTCTGGATGGAACAATTGGGATTGCCGTTCAGTCCCACGCACGTTAACCGGGAAGATCAAAGAAACCGCAGGCATGGATATGGCGATATGCTGAGGTATCCGCAACAATACCAGATGGTATGGAAGTTATGGAATGGAGGTACTAACAGGGTATTTCTTTGGGCAGACCCGGGATATGTTCGCCGTTATGTGCAAAGCAGTCATTTTTATAATAGCAGTGCATACGAAGTGTATGAACCATTGGCGACCAAAATGGAATCACAGGCACATGATATGAAACCTTTCGATCTGCTTAATCCTCCCTATCAATATTATCATTATGAATTTGAACGATACTGGAATTTCTTCCAGGTATGGGGATTGATCGGTTATGATCCAAATACGCCTTCGGATATTTGGAGTAGAGAGTATGAGAACCGATTTGGAGGTAAAGCAGGCTATATCCTCGAATATGCATTGAACGAAGCAAGCTGGGTGCTGCCCCGGATTGTAGCGAGTTGTTATCCCTACAGTTTTTTCCCTACTACAAGTGCGTGGCCGGAGAAACAGCGGTTGGGAGATCTGAATGTTTATGCGAAAGCAGAAGGCAGCGATATACAGCAATTTGCCAGTTTTGATGAAGAAGCGAGGGTACTGTTGGGAGAACTGGAAACCGGTAAAACATTGCCCTCAACAACCAGTGCCTGGCTGGCACATCTTTCGGAAAGTATTAATAAAAAAGTTGCCCAGGCTGAGAAACTGATCGGCACCACTACCAACAAAGAATTTAATTCTACGATTACTGATCTGAAAATGCTATCCAACCTGGCGTTGTATCATTCCCGCAGGGTGCCTGCGGCAGTAAGTTATTGTTTGTTCCTTCGTACGCAGGATGTATCGGCATTGGATGAGGCGATCGCTCACGAGGAAAAAGCGGCAGATGCCTGGAAGCAGATCGTGAATGCTGCAGGGGATATGTATGCCGATAAGATTTTGATCGGCAGGGTTCCACTTTCGGGTCACTGGAAGGATGAACTGGTGATGCTGAACAAAGGGATTGAAAAGCTGAAAGAACAGAGAGCTAACTTTAAACCGAATGGGGCTGTTAGAACTTCGCCGCGGTATAAGGCTGCTGCAGATGGGGACAACGACAAATATTTCTCCATCAGTCATCAATTTGTTACGTCTGTTCCAGCCGGTCAGCCATTAACAGTAAGAATCAACATTCATGCTCCTGCAGGAGTAAAATGGGTACGCCTGCAGTATCGTGCCGTGAACCAGTATAAGGATTTTGAAATGTTACCGATGACTGCTACGAGGGAAAAGGATGTTTACCAGGCTACTATACTTGCGGAGAAAATAGATACCAAATATGACCTGATGTACCTGGTAGAGATGATGGATAATAAGGGAAGAGGGTTTATATATCCTGATTTGAACCAGGAGACACCGTATAAGGTGGTGAATTTTATCAGAAAATAATTCCTGGACCCCTTTATTCCTTAAAAATAACAGGGGGAAGCGGTTGCAGCAATCAGCCCTGGATACTATTGTATATGAAAATGTTACTTTATGCTATATATAGCAACGCCGGGGGTAATTTTCTGGTTGCCAGTTAAAATTTCTAATTATATTTATTGTCCTAAAATTTTTATAGTTTATGAAATACATTTTTGCATTACTGTTCACATTCGGAACCCTTAGTTTGTTAGCCCAGAATCCAATCGACGGAAATTGGAAAGGCACCCGCGAAACCCAAAATGGCACTTTCGAAATTAATTACACTTTCAAAGTAGATGGAACTACCCTTAAGGGCACTTCTAAATCCCAACGCGGAGAGTCGGAATTAAAAGACGGCAAAGTTGATGGTAAGAAATTTTCTTTCTCCGTTTCCTTCAATGATCGCAAGATCGACTTTACCGGTGAATTGGTTAGCGATGATCAAATCGTTATCAAAAACGAAAGAGGTGAAATGAAGCTTGCACGCGTAAAATAGCTTGTACCGGAAATATCTTTAAGTCAAATAAGGCCCGCATGCGGGCCTTATTTGCGTAAAAAAATCTTCTCCAGGATTCCAACCTTTCTTTAGGTTTATACTCTTATATAATTACAAGGCGATTTGAATAATTCGGAATATATACTGCAAGCGCTTGTAAAAAGCGCAGGAGAAGGCCAACTGACTGCACAGGAGGCCCTGTACCGCCAGTATTGCAAGGCTATGTATAATGTTTGCATCCGGATGTGTGGGAACGAGGCCGATGCTCACGATGCCTTGCAGGAAGGATTTATCACGGCTTTCCGTAAAATTTACCAGTTGAAGGATCCAAACAGCTTTGGGGGATGGCTCAAACGAATAATCATCAACCAGTGTATTGCCCAGGGGAAAAAGAGGTTTGTTTATACCCAGTTGGAAGCTCCGGTTATAGACCTGGCGTATGAAACGGATGAGAACTGGTGGATTACTATCACAATGGCCCAGATCCATGAAGCAATCAAACTGCTACCAGATGGATGCCGGCAGATATTTGTACTGTATGCAGTAGAGGATTATACGCACCAGGAAATTGCTGATGAGTTGCAGGTAAGCTCAGGTACCAGTAAAAGCCAGTATAGCAGAGCCAGGTTACTCCTTCAACAGATCATTCTGAAAAAAATGGTGGCGAATGGATAAGCTGAAGCAACATATTCATAACAATCTCCAGCACCTGGATATTGATCAACCAAAAGAGAATTTTTGGGACGAACTCAGTGGTAAGTTAAGTGGGATTGAAAACGGGGACCCATTTAAACAACATATTGAACAATATAAAGATGAGCTGGATTCAGAAAAACCTGGAGAGCAAAGCTGGTCCAATATAAAATCATCACTAAGCAGGCATAGACCAGTGGTGCCATTTAGTGCTAAAAAAACAGGTTGGTATATAGCAGCAGCTTCTCTTGTTCTTTTCATTGTGGTTGGCGCACTGCTGTATAGCAGCAGAATAGCAGTTACCAGGGATAGCGGTGATATGGTGAAAACACCTTCCAAAACTGAAGTAGCCGTACCAAAGCTTTTACCGAATGATACGAAGGCCCAGGGACCTTCAAAAACAGATGATGATAAAGAACAGGCGAGCCAGGAATCAAAGAAGGTGGCCCAAATTGAAAGGAAGAATAATTACGCAGTAATAAAAAGGAAGCAGCCTGTTCAAAAGGCAGGAACCAGAAAGCTTCCATCAATAATCATAGAAACCCAGGAGGAATATGATAACCTGATTGCCGGACAGGTTAACCTTATCCAAAGTATGCCGCTTTATGGAGAATCGGCCGGGGACTTTGCCGCGTTTATTGATGAATTCAAGAGGTTGGATAAGCAGGAAAAGCAACTCAGAAGAACCGTTTTACAAAAAGGCATGGAGGAAAACACGCTGGATGAACTGGGGATGATCTACCAGAAAAAACTGACAGTATTGAAAATGCTGCAGCGGGAGATCAGCAGATCCGGTACTACCTCAATAAGTGAGAATGATACCAAACCGGTTTTCATCAAACTTTAAAAGACCATCATGAAAAAGATTTTTCATTTAATTATACTGATCATTTGCCTGCAGGTAAATGCACAGGATAAGCCAAAGGTACAGGAGAGGCCAACAAGACAGGACAGGCCCGGTTCCGTAACAATTACGTCTTTTGGTAAAATGGAACCTTTCAGTGAAACACCAAAGGTTATTACCGATACTAAAAACCTGGTAAGGAAGGGCATTTCACAGGAAATAACGTTTGCAAAACCACCTGAAGTGGCAGTTGAAATGAATGGACTGGTTACGATTAAAATTTGGAACGAGAACAAAATAAAACTGGAGACGAGCATTTGGATGGAAGGTAAAAATGAATTAACGGATGAGAACTGGCTGGATAAGATCGGTGTTTCAGCAAAACTGTTTGGCGATACCATGAAGATAAATACCAAACCTGCGGATGTAATTTATATTGAAGGATTTTCAGGCCGCACTATCGGTTATTATTATGATCGCAACCGTAACCCTGGTGAAACAGTTTATTATGGTAATGGATCGGTCCAGGGAGTGGTAAATGGAAACAGGGAGATTACACTATATATCCCCTGGCAATCCAATCTTAAGATCGTAAATAAATATGGCCTTCTGGCATTGCCGGATAATGTGAGAAATCTCTTAATCTTAAACACCAATGGAGAGATCAATGCAGGAAATATTGATAACCTGGAATTACGTAGTTCCTCAGGCCGCTTTATTGCCGGGGTTATCAAAAATGGTAATATTAATATTACGCATGGGCGTCTGTATCTGGGAGAATTGAGCAAAGGGGTATTGAATACAGCCTACAATACCATAGAAGTTGAGAGAGTGGGCGAAGTTGAATTTAATAGTTCCAGTGATGATATCGATATTAATGAGTCTGCAAGTATATCAGGTATAAAAAATTACGGTAGTCTCCAGGTCAATGTAAGTGGTAATCTTGATCTGCAGGGAGTGAATTCCCGGATTAAATTGCGGAATGTGGCTCCCTCAGCAACCCTGATCCGGATATTTGATATGAATACAGATCTGCGGATGCCTATTCATGCGCCCAAAAATTATTCAATTGATGTAAAAGGAAGTTTTGTTAGTCTTTTTTCGGGATTCTCCAGTACAATGATCACCGATACGCTTACAGCGGATGAAGCTGCAGAAATAAAAACAAAAAGAGATTCATTACTGGCGTTTGCCAAAATACTGAGTGGCCGCAATATTGCAGAAGCAAAAGTTGGAATTACTCCAGGCACAATTTCGCTAAAGCCGACTAATGTGTATGTGGATGGTAAATTGACCCTGACTACAACTAAAATGGACGAATTAAAAACAAGGAATGACTCTTTGCAGGAGCGGGCCAATAGACTGACTGCGCGTAGTAACACGCTTACCGGTGGTGGAATTATTGGTATTACAAATCCGGTTAAAACATCAGATACATATTCTATTGTAACAACAGAGGGGGTGGCCAAAGGGGGCGGTGTTACAACAGGAACATCAATAACTATCAGGGATGGCTTTTCAACAGTCAAAAATTTCAGGTACAGATTTAAAACAAATGATGCAGCAAATCCAACCAAATTTGATATTACCTGCTCCAACTGCACGGTAGACTTTAAGTAGGTTTTCCCTTTTAAATATAATTCATAATAACAGCAGGACTGCCTGGTGGAACCGGTATGTTTTGCCTAACTGTAACTGACATTTATGACAAAAATCCTGGCTGCCTCCATCTTCCTCCTTTGCACGCTGATTGGTAAGGCGCAAAATGGCAGCATTTCAGGCCGTATAACTGATAGTAGTTTAAAGAAACCGCTTGCACTGGCTACTGTTACGGTCTTTAAAGCAGTTGATACGAGCATAGTAACCTATAGGCTGAGCAGCGAGTCTGGCGAATTTAAAGTACCGGGTCTTCCATTAAATGTTCCATTACGTTTTATCGTTTCGTTTAGTGGGCATAGTGTTTACCGGCACGAATTCACCCTCACGGAATCAACTAATCAATTGCGATTTGACAGCGTCTTTCCAGCACATTGGGATCCTAAGCTTAGAATTCCACGTGGACAAGTTGTCGCG
>JADMIO011006347.1_pt1 | contig 93608 bp, 61 predicted proteins | sample 8958161 | NCBI WGS metagenome assembly JADMIO01 (sample SAMN16585339, study PRJNA669376) | soil metagenome | isolation source: Crop rotation soil | place: USA: Cullars Rotation, Alabama | collected 2011
AGGTGAGCCAGTGTGATTACATTTGCGGCCTAACTGTGGCCAGTCCAGTTACGCTGGAGTCACTAGTATTTAGGTGACACTATAGAAGCGGCCGCGACAACTTGTCCACGTGGAATTCTAAGCTTAGGATCCCAATGTGCTGGAAAGTTATTCTTGGCTTGAACGTGAACACAAACGCTCGGGCCCGTACATCAAATTAAAGTGGTATCGAAATTCAATTTCGCTTTGTCAATCGACATTTTTGGGATTCTATTCTTCAGCTCTGCTATTTATGACGATGACGACGAATGCAATAATGTGATAGGATGACAAAAAGCCTTGACTGCTTCAATCGCGCAATCACTCACGGTCACGTTCAATCAGTTTGAAATTTATGCCATTGTTCTGCTCGCAGGTATCATAATTTTCCTTTTTTGGGACTGTAGAAATCTGTCATTATGTTATCGTCTCACGATCTCTGTCTTCATGTCGTCGACATGACCATCAATGCCATCAAATTACGTTGCACGGTGACATCCTCGGTAGTCAACAATGGAATGACGCTAGAAAACGTCCAATAAAGTTGACGTCTGCGAACTGTTCAATCTCAAATCTATTTCAAGTCGTGTGGTAGAAATTCTTGGATCGTGTTTTACCTTTCTTTCTCCATACATTATTGCGTAATCATTACATACTTTTACTTCTGGGCCACCGTAGCAGCAGCGAGACAAAGGCAAAGGCGAAGACACTTGCGACACGCCGACGTGAGATTGCCCATTACATTATACTGTATGAGTGCTTGTTAAGTAGAAAAGCAGAGAAATGTAATAAATTGACCGTAAAAGTTTTATATCACTAAACCATTTACGAGCACGACAACTCAGCAGCAACACAGAGCAGACGCGAACACCGCACCGCCGGTTCTTGTCCACAGTTGATGTACGCAATGCTCGCTGACTGCGATCCGCCCGCACTGAGCCATAAAACATCTTTACCTTTTCCATTTACGCATCCAGTGCCAGCTCCTTTATCCAGCTTCAGAATCGTGTGTAGTGCAGTCAAAAATCTGGCTGCAGGTAAAAGAAGGCGAGTCATCGGCATTCTTTCCCATTAAGACCGATTTTAAGCATTTGGTTTATCCACAGCAAAGAAAGAACATGACAGATGAATGTACACTACCCGTTACGGTTTCGTTATCTCAACACCATCGATGGTAGGGTAGTGGCTAGGTTGTTGCCCTTAAAGTACTTACCCATGGCATGGTAGATGGCCAAAGCAAAGTTTAAAATAGAACAAAGGACCTTGACTTTGCGGCACAATTCGAAAAGCGACCCTTCCCCAATTGATCATACACCCACCTGCCCCTCTGCGTTGTGTTATCTTTGCCATAAGCAGCAAGTTTTAAAACAAAACCGATTTGAAAGTTTATGACCTGTTTAATTATAGCTCGCATGTTATTAAAAGATTTCATTGCAATCAACAAGTTTCTTTGCCAGAATCAGACAACTAACAACTTTTCCACGAAGCTTGACGTCTGCAGCCAACAATTTTAATCATCCCCGTCTTGTTTTAAGATAAACTCTTAAACTCGGATCCACTTGCGCTAACGAGGCTGTTGGATCTGATTGAGTTCATTAGCGTCGACATCTCTTTCGCAGTCAACCTACTCACCCGCTTGCCAAGCCAACCCTTCGTGCCACGGCGGCTAAATTTAGAAATGATGATGTGACATCCTCATGACACAAATTATATTTACTCGTCATACACGTTGACAAAGCTGGTTGAAGAACAGATTACGGAAACAGCGAGCGAGTCTGATGCGAGAAGAAAATAGAAGGGTCAAAGCGACGTGTCAGAATTGAGAAATGAGACCGAGGAGGCGAACGAGCGAAATGCGGAGACAGCAGAGAAGAATCTGCTGTTGTGCGGGAGCATGTACTTAATTTTTTGTTCTCTCGCTCCGCATTCGCAGGCTGCCGGAGCCGAGTCACTTTTTTGGCAAAGGTTCGTCCAATATATTAGCGACCGAGCACAAAAAGATCTTTTGCCAGGCAGCAGGACAATGTTCCATTATAAATTACATCACAGGAACAGCCAAGAGTACGACTCGGGTCTTTAGTTTCGCATGGAGCGTACGGCAAACAAGGAGAAAAGGGTCGAGAGAGAATTCTTCTTGAGTTCTGCCGTCTAATGTGCATTGTAATCGAAGTTTTTAGCAAAAGGAGAAAGGAATTTAATACACCGAGTCGGGTGCCGCTTAAGTGCATGCCTGCACTAGAGAATGGATTGCCAGCGCATGCCTTCAGTCGGCAGAGCGGGCAAGTATATGGCGGAATTGGATGCGAGGGTGCCGTGCGGCCGTGCTGTGATGCGGTGTGAAAGAAAGTTTGTCTCCACAAAGCAGGCAGGCAAGGCAAGGCACGAGAGCGAGCAGGAGCCGGGTGCGGGTCGATAACAGGGGTTTAGACACAAAATAAATGTGTGTGTGTTGATCTCGGTCTTGGAGTAATGTTGTAGCGTGAGCGTGGACTTGTAGCCGTGGTGAAACGTCCGCCACTCTGTGTGCTCGTGTACGAGAACAACACGCAAAGATGGATAGATGTTTGCCTGCCTGCCTGCCAGCCAGCCAGCCTTTCAAGCTCACTATTCTTCAGCGCAACACAACGCATCTCGACTATTCAACACAAAATGCGCCATTTTGAATGAAATGTTGCACGAACCGATTTATAATCTCGCAGTTCGTGAACGCGGCACTGTACAATGGCCTGTTCCATCTGTACATCTCTCGCACTGCACATTTTTGCTCGACTCGTCTCCCCGACGCAGCTCGCAACTTTTACGTTCGTTCTGATGGTCGAGCAGCCAAACTTTGGCTCGTTCGTTACACTTGTTCGCTGTTCATGCTTCGGAATTTGCTAACAATTCCTTCACGCATTCAAAACAAAAAGGCATACGAAATTGTTCTTGTCTCAATTTTTTACCAGCAGCGTAGCGTACAAAAGAAGTGAGGATTCTGGCTCCGATTGTGGGGGTTCCAAATCGTGAGCAGCAGAAGAGCACAACAAATCCAAGACAAGTGAGACTGAAACTGATTTTTCTCTGTTATGACTTGTCTTTCATTCCATTGTCTCGCTAATAAATCTCGACATCATCGCATTGCGTACAAGTGCACGACTTACGACAAAGGATACAATTTTAATTTTGCATGGAAAGACAAGTCTTGCAGAGAAGAAATGTAACGCTTCGCTTGGGATGCAATTTTCCCGTGTCCATTTCGCCCTTCCTCTGCAATGCAGCCTGCAGGCTGTGTTCACAATTCACTGCGGATTTCAATGGTGTCATTTAGGGATGATAATGAATGAATTTAACTTTTTATGGTTGTTGTTTTGCGTTCACATGCAATTGTGGATTCTTTTCTATGAATAGCTCAGAGTTTCATTGATATTCTCTCAAGCTTATCCTCAGCTACAATCCAAAACATCACTTCGTCTGGCGAGGCCGAGTTGAAAATTAAAGTCATACTTTATGTTTCATTCATTTGTACCATGTTTGAGCCATGCCAGTGCAGGTGGTTGAAAAATCAAAAGTGCAATGGTAAGCAGATCAAAAGCAGTCTAGTCTCAATTTCCCAATTTTACAACGCACGATCGGACTACGATTCGAGATGCGTTTATCTCTTATGCGTTTGAATGAGAATACTGTCAACGCAATCCAATCTCGCACTATTACACTTTGGTTCATTTTAGTTTCGATACCTTTTTATGTGCGTACATGCCTTTTGCTATGAGACGATAAGATTCTCTCACCTTCGCTTTCGATTCACTAGACTAGATTTCTTCTATGACTTTGATTATTCCCTGTTCAACCATTGCATTCTTGCTCCGCTCTCGTCCCAATTCAGTTGTATTGCCAAATCGACCACGATTCTCATATCGTTATTATGGATTGGCTGAACGTCTTCCCTTTTCAACATTTTAACATTATGTGATTACTGATTGCGCATTTTGATGCGGAGCCTCACAGCCGGACCTGACTGGCAATGCTCTGTTGCGCTCGAGGCCAGAAAATCGTAAAAAACGAATTCATGGAATAAAAGGCGCAAAAAACCGCGGAATCATTAAAACGTGTACAGGATTTGTAAGCAAACTTATGCTTTCTGCATCTAAGCTCGAGAGTTATGAGCGGATGAGTATTCAAATTCGAACCCGATAATTACACGATGTCGTAGAATGGGCGTAATGAGTCCAACATGCGAATTGATTCGTTTTCATGATTATCATGTTCATTCGTCAGTTATTGCAATCCATACCGAACCCATGTTAACAACTCAGGATGGAGTGCGTCACACATTGTAGGTTCTGGCTTGTGCCCTATGGACCTCCTCATTTTGAGATGTCCGTAAGACCGTTGAGCGATTATGGTTTATGGTTAGCATGGCCGCGGTGTTTGTAATTTTCAAGCCTTGCACATTCCGATTTTAACTTGTCAGTTCTAGAGATTAGGAGCATGGTATCTGAAGACAACTGCACTTCATTGCACACAAATTTCTCAAAATTTTTTAAGTCGTCGAACGCAGGGTATAAACTGGAGCTCTGAAATGACCCGACTTCATGTCACTACACTAGCCGGCGAGTATTCGGCCACTTCGTATGTAAATGTCTTTTATTATTGTAATTGTAATGAATTCGTTATAAATTATTGCTTTTATTGGGTCTATCTTTGAATCTCATCTTCACATTAAAGGTGTTACATGCTCGCAGTGCTCCATGACATGACTTTCGCATGGCTGCGGTGCCAGGTTTCTGGCTCAACTGGTTTTATCTTGATGATTGTGTAAATTCGTTGTACTACAACTGGTAAAACAATAATGGAATCGCAGCAGAATTATAATGTAACTCTATTATTCTTTCTCTCACCCTCGGACTCGTTTATAATTTTTATTTCAATGGTCTGGAACCACGCAATCCGTAACGTACATAAAACAATACGCACACAGGCGCATGCAGACTACAAACGTAAACTGGACCGGGTGTATCATGCGGTCGTTCGAAATTGCAGAGCATTTGAGCCAGCACTCCCAGCAATGCTTGGCCATATGTACCAAAGAAAGCAGTTCGGGCGAACGAGTTTGTTTTTGTTTACTGACGAAGCGCAAAGGCAAAAGCAATACTGTGCGGCTATTGACATTTACAAGCCGCTGACAACTTCTCCTTCCCCTAATCTTAATCGTACTCATAAAGATTAGCTGCTTCTAAACAAAGTCGACAAGGCATACGCTTATAAGACAAAACAAGAAACAAAGAAACTGGTCAAGAAAAATTCTACTTACGAGTAAGTCGTCACGCCGTCGCAATTTCCCCAGTTGTCATTGTCAGGTCCAGGCTTCTGGATGAAAACCCCACAGTCAATAGCAGGCGAAGGCAAGATTACTCACGAGGATGTGGGCAATCGCAATCAAGTAAATGTGATGTCGTGATGAAACGGAGTTCAATCTTCTGCCGATTCTGCAGTGCCGTGCCTTTGAAAGAGATGAGAATGAGAATGAACGTGTATTTAGTAATGATGAAAGACCCTCGTCTTCAGTGCTCCTGCACCGGTGTGGTGTGGCTTAGGAAGAGCACGAGACGAGATTTTCGATTCTTCGACACCGCCGTGCCGGGAGTGGAGGAGTGATGTTGGAAAATTCATGACGATTTCAGACGCGTGCTGTTGCCACTGCTGCTGTTGGAAGCTCGTGATTGCGATTCCTCCGTCTTGAACTGACTACGAGGAAATGAACTGGAGAAAGAAAGCGAGCGAGCCAAGAGCACCGCCACGAAGAGCTGAAATCCCACAAACGTGTTCTCCAACTCCAACGCATGCATACACGTGGGCCCTGCATACACGGCGGAGCGGAGCTTGAAGCTTGCGAGGCACTCAGCGGCAACGACAACGGGAGCAGCAGCAGTCAGCCGTCGTCGATTTGGAATTTCTCTAGTGCCCTTCCCACAGCTTCTGTAAGGCAGGCTACGGCGCTACAATTGTCAACTTGGATGGAACGAGAGAAAGGCTTTGGTTGAACAGCCACATGCAATAATCAGACACACAGTGAAGCCAATGCAAGCCGAGTTTCCCAAGTCAGCCAGTATGCACAGAAGGGTAACCAGAACATATTTTGGTACAGCCGCAGCCAGCCAGCGCACTTGTACACGGGTTCGTGTGCTGCGAGCCTGGTAACAGTAATGTCATCCTGAACCCGTTGGGTATTGTCCGTAATCTTGTGATGTAAGATGTATGAAGATAAGCGGAGAAACTGAAAGGTCTCACACGAAAATCCTCGCGCCGTAGTTTAGTCAAGCGAAATGAAAGATAGCGTTCAGGAGAAAGAAAAGACGAACGACACAGACCCGACCGTGGTGGCCGTGTCCTCGTGTCACATTCCCATAGAGTAGAAGCAGAAGGTCCAGAGAGAGGCGTAGGAGTCAAAGTAATATTCACAGTACATGAATACGGAATATCTGAGCGACAGAGGACCAAGCTGCTTGAGAATTTTTATCGTCAGCGAGTTCACATTCTATGCATCTGCAGTGGCCCCTGCCTGCCTTGCCTTTCTTCCTCGTCGTGCCGCGCGCGTCGTCTGTGAACTTTCTCCAACTCCACAGCAGCAAAGCAGCAGTCAGGCACAGGCAGCTTATGAAGTAATTTCGTATTCCAAGTTTGTACGTGAAAGTTTTTCTCTTTCTCCGAATCTTCTGCTCTTCTCGTTTTGTTCTATTCTCTTTTTGTCATGCATTCGACCCAGCTCAGCGCGGAGGACAGAAGAAGACGACACAAACACAAGTGGCACTTGACAAAATGTTTCAGGACTCGGCGGCAGATCCGTTCTTTTGCATCTCAGGGCAGATAAGGCCTGAGCATTAGCATTGGCATTAGCATTCGAGCTGGCGCTGCTGTTTATAAAGAAAGAAAAATTACACTTCGTGCATTACAACACATCCACGGCGGATTCAAAAGACAAGTTTTCCCTTCCTTTGGATTATGTAAAAATGAACATTGAGATTATAATACATGTGTACACAATGCAAAGGAGATTCAAACTTTCTCTCTCAGAGAATCTTTCCGTCATGAACTATTGATCTTTTCCTTCGACTCTCCTTCAAGATGTCTGGTTCAATTTCACTCCCTGAAGAAAGTGCTCTCACTCTCTTTTCTGTGCTCTCCTGTCGTCTTATGATTCATATTCATAGAATTTGGTGGTTGGTGGTGGAGGAAAGTTGGCAAGGGATAAATTGCTGCCAAAGAAATCGCAGCTCCGACAATACATTACGACGACGCGCCTCTGTTTCTGAAATCTAAAGATTCTTAAATTGTAAGCTCACCACCTCTCCGTCTTTGCCACTGCGGCGTCTGGAGAAGCAAAAGCAAAATTGAATCTCATCATATTTTCAATTCACTTCCAGAAAATTACAAGGCAGAAACTTTACTTTCAGGATCCGGCTTTCAAAGAAATCATTTGTGCGTGAAAAGAACCAAAAATTCTCGAAAACAACAACAAAGGATGAGCGAGACGAAACTAATTTTTTATATGCAAACTTTCAGCAAAATTCAATTCCCACTGCATCGCACTGTGCGCATTGTCTCGTAATCTTTCAAGCTCGACATAAATAAATAATATGATTATGAACTTTGGTCTGTCAGTGAAAGACATAAAAAGTTGGCAACGGCAAGCAGCGAGCGCTTAATGATAAAATATTAAGCTCAGATTTGTCACGTTGTTGAGAGTTCTATTCTTTCGAAATTCCGCTCGTTGTGCAATTTCCATGTTTTAAATTAGAATCAATACGTTCAAGAGAAGGAATCCATTATGGCGAAATCCAAATTACATTGATAGATTTAACAGCCAGCGCAGAAGAGAAGCCCAAATTCATCGAGTTTGAGTTTGTCGAGTAAGTTGCTTCGCTCTGACTTCAGACACTACAATCTGCTTTCATTTCAGTCGGGAATGTCGATGCCAGCAACTCCAATCTTCACATTCAGCCATTAACTTTAATTTTTCCTCTTTTGTTCTTGCCTCACGGCCTGACTGGTTTTGTTGCTGAGTTGTGCCTTCTGAAATTGTACTCTTACAGTGTGCAGGGCAGTGTGCTCGAGTTTGCGGAAATGAGAACATAAAATGAAATGTAAGTGATACAAGGATTCAGAGCTCGAGCCCGAGTACAATGGAATGAAACAGGATGTAAGGCAAAAATATGAAATTGGAATTACCCAAGGGATCCAGTTTGCTTAAATAAAGAACGACTGAAGTCTTTGCTTTGTGTGTGCATTGCTCCTGGACTTGGGCTATCGAGTTGGCATCTGCATAAATTCCAAAACTTCATTTCGGCTGGTCCGAATTTGGGAAGGAAAGAAGCAGATTGACGGCCTGAATTTATCCGTATGGGAAATGGAGATAGCAAAACAGCAATAAAGTCTTTGAACGCAAACAAGGCAGCCTTAGTCTTTTGCGCGTAACTCCTTTCAGGGGTCTCCCTTTTTCTGGAGATTGCCTTCCATACGGGAAGAGAATCATTCACTTTGTAATTTACGACGAGTTCACTCAGGTATAAACTGTAGTCGCAGTCTCGATTTTATGGCCTTACGTCTCTTGACTTGATAATTCTAAATGAGAGAGTCAGTTTGCATTTTGCGTTAAATTACCTTGTTCGTTTCTGGATCAGCTAATTCTAAGAAACTCTTTCTCGAGTAAGTGGCGTATAAGTAGAAAATGAACCGTGCGTGCCAGCATGAGGAGCGTACAAATAAATTAAAGAGCCATTAACCAAACGGAAGTAAATAGACGCAAAGCGTTTGTGCTTGAGATGAGAGAGAAAGCTGTACCAGCATTCAGCATCCAGCGCGAGCCGTGCGGGCAGCCAAATGTGTTTGGGTTCGCCAAACTGAAGGCAAGCACAGCGTACGTACCAAGTTTCCTACGTGGCTGATTACCAACGTACCTGATTTTCGGTTTCTGTTCCCTCACGACGACCGACCTAAGAGTTCGCTAGAACATTTGTGTTGTCTGTGGGTCTCTGGTTTGGTTTGGATATTTCTCAATTTATTCTCTCACTCGTATTATTTTCAAGCGCAGTTGTTCCAACCAGAGTCTTCACCGCACCGCAGGAGCAGCAGCAAAGGAAAGAAGAGTCAAGTTTTACGCGAGACAGCTGGCCAGGTTTCCACCACCGGCAAATAAAATTAAAGCAGGATCACCTTTCATTATGTTATTTGGATCGATTTTGTATTTACCCGAACAGAGTACAGCTGGACTCGCTCGCTACGGCCGAGCCGAGTCAAATGTACTTGGAATAGTAAATAATGCATGACCACTGCTGCAGCAATTTTCACATGCTAAATTACGAAAAACCCATTTAAATTAGAATTTAGTGTGTCCTAATCCGAGTAATGAAAAAATTCATTTCCTTCGTTTCCTCCGAGCCGAGCACGGAGACAGTTAAACATTAAGCAGAGCAGCACGTAATGGCACAGCAGGCTCGGAGGCAGGGATGACACGAGAATTTTAAATGGTATAATCAGACAGCTAAGCTCTGAGCCCCGCACTTGTCTCGCCTCGCCCTGAAGAGTGTCAACGCTTTCCGTGAGCCGTGAGACGTGAGCGTAAGAAATGCAATTTCAGTGCGAAGAACTCGGCACGGTGGCCGTACGAAATGAATGAGTTTTGGTTTATTTGAGCTGACGAAGATATAAAAAATATTGTGCCTGTGCCTTCAGTGAAGGATAAAGGATCCGGCTTCTTTTCTTATTATTTAGCATTTTTCTTGTGATATTTTCTCAAAGCCGAGTGCAAGGCAAAATATTCATTCCTTCGGCGGATTCGTGCTCATTCTGCCGCGCTGGGCTACGGCAATGGCATTGGTGTTCTTTCAACTTTTATTATTATTTGACAAGAATTTAGTCATTAATCATCAACTCAAAGAGAAAAGACGACAACGACACCAAGATTCAGCTCATAGCCGGGTACAAAGACGTGCGTAATGAGAAGGAGAGACAGAAACGACAGACACTGTTGCATTTGCCTTTGCCATTGTATGACTTCACTATTCAAGGAAAGAGACATTCACATTCACATTTGTGTCGGGAAATTCTCTAATGGCATGTTAATCAAATGAATGGTTCGCCTTGCCACGCCACGGAATGGACTGGATTTAACTTGTTTCGTTTCGTTTTACTTAGAAATATCGAGATAGCTTCATTTCGTTTGAATTCATAATTACATTCAAGAACCATGTCCTACTATGAATAAGGAATGTCATTTCTCCTCAATCCGCATTCTGTTTATGAGAAATATCATTTTACTCGGGCGATAGTCTGAAACAAAAGACTACGCCACTGGTTAATAATAGGTGACTTTCTTATTGCGGCAGTTGCGAACACTGCGAAATGAACTTATACGAGCGTAACACTCGTTGTCCACCACAACTTTGTACCTTGCCGGGACTTTGTCCGGCCAGAAACTCATTTCAAGCTACATAAATCTATTTTAGTTTCCAATAACTGCTTGGTACAATGCACAACCATTTTTGGAAAGTTTTTTACCTTTCGCACAGGTCTGCTGCCTGCCTGCCGCATAAATCTGCCGGAATGAAAAGCAAGCAATAAAAGACCCAAAGCCAGTTTTGGTTTCCACAAATACACATTTAATATCAAGTCCGATTCAGCAAAAATAATGTGGACAAAATCAATATGAACCTAAGCCAAGTCCAAATGGAATCTGGCGAAATTTCTAATCGAATAAATATTACGCTGTTCTCTTCGTTAGCGTTACGGCAGTGCGTTGTAAAGACATGAAAATTTCAAACTTCCGTTTCAGTGACTTTTCATATAAATTCAACATGGTTGTTAGATTTATTCTGTGCTCAACGTCCTATGAAGTTGAAGCTGTGACGGCACTACAAAAGCTTTTTGAGGGCTGGCAGAGCAGCGCGGAGCACACAAAGCATTGCGCGTTGCTTGTCTTCTGTGGCCATGCCTTTTAAGTTTCCGGAAGATGCAAAGCAAAGCAGCGTTCCATACCAATTCACTCGATTCCCCAAACAGATATACATTTCCAGGCAGTTTCCACTCCTGAGATTTCGCTTCCAAAAACACAGCACACGCTGCTCACTCCAAGCGTGCAGCAAGAACGAGACATGAGACCAGAACGAACGAACCAGCGAATTGAGCGAATCGCTCGCAGTTTTACTCAGAACGGCATGGTAATGGCAGAGGCAATGACTTGACTACGTATTTGAACACTTAAACACGCAATTCATAATTTTTCTCGCGGAGCAACTGAACCGTACGACAAACAGATTTCTTACCGCGACTCGCGATCCAAGAGCGCTCGCATTTGCCAAGAGAGAAGTGCTTAAAATTAGAAATGATGACTTGACACATTTGAGATTTCTTTCTCTACATTTTGGTAGGATCTTCTCTTGAATGATTTTCTGCGTCTAGTAAATATTTTCAACAAAAAGCTCCCGACGCAGCATAACTTGCTTCAATGCACTGGCACATGGCAATCAAAACTCACTCTGTTGCCATTTTGCCTTTGCCATCTCACTGAATTCCAAAGAAGAAACGCGAAGGAGACGGGCACGTAATTTGAATCTGATGGAATACAATTTAATGCACGTGTTCACGTGATTTCACTACACAAATAAAACGACTGAACCTGCAGCGCTGCTCCCACTTAATGTAATGCTATGCAGTATCTCTGTGTGATTTCATATTAACTAGAATCGAGTTTTCTTCCCTGTATTTTCAAAAGCGGAGGTTTCTAACTGCCGTTCATTCGTACGTGCAGTGATGGACCGAAGGAGGCACGAGTATAAGGCGCTGAATACTTTAGCAGGAAAAATTAAGACCTGAATAGAATGGAATCAGAGCTAAAGTGTTTTCAGAATTCACCAGTTTCTATTTGCAGATGCAAAACCAGGCTATGCATTCTATGTGGAGAGTACCTTGCTTTCTTGTTTCGGTATTCTTGATTATAAGCAATAAAGAGGTTATAGTGCAAGTGACAGAATGAAGGATGAGTTTGTAAAAGAATAATGGAAAAGACAAGGGTAACTTTTAGTGTCACTCTAAGCTTTTAGCTTTAAAAACTTCACTTTCAATCTCACTCATGCATTTGTGTTGTCTGTACAGTCTTTGACTTTATAATACTTGAGATCTTATAAACCCATTTTCTTCTGCCCTTCGCTTGCTTTGTAAATGGATCTTCTCCAGATGGGAAGGTAAATATGGTAAGTCGTGTTCCGTGTGCTACCTGGCCGGTGCAGTTGTTGTAGGTCACTGAAGGACAATTTGGAAGGTACGACGCATGGCACACGATTTACAACTTTATACTTTATAGGACATTGGCCTCTGCAATGACAATAGGCAATAGTAGGACCCTTAAAACAGGAGTTGAATTTAACCAGTCCAGGTGTCTTGAGTTCCCGAAATCTCAACAATTCGTCCTTCATGCAATGAAGTAACTTCAAAATATGACTGCTCAACTTGTAATTTCATACCATCGAGCTAACAAGTGCGACTATGAGTTCTCTATTAATTTATTCCATTACGGGTGTGTCGCCATTTACAATTTTATGGAACAGGCATAAATTACGCATTAAAAAGTCAAAATTAATTGCTTTGCCTCAAACTGGTCCAAGCAATGTAATGATATCCTGTAAAGCGAATAATAAAAATTTCTTAAACCCGGAATCGACTCACTCCTGCGACCAGTACGACGCCCGTCTTATTCACAGTATTATTGTGTTTCCTCGGAACGGAGGAGGCGAATAAGAGAGCAGAAATGGAAGCGTTAGCTTCAACTTTGAGCCGAGAACTCGCTGATCCACCTAGACGGCACTCCTCGAACATCGAAGCACCGCCTTATTTATGCAGCACGCACGCTAGGGGGAGAGCCTTTCTTGGCTCGTGAAAACCCGCATCTTGCTTTCATCGTTCACTGGCAACTGGTTTTATGCTGCGCTGGTTGTCCTTTTCTGTTGTAACATATAAGTAGTTTGGGCTACCAAGAGCCTGCAAGGTTATTACAATAATATTTACTGTAAATTCCAGACGATTAACATGGAGGAAATTAATTTAATTGCATTCGGCTTTGACTCATAAACACTCCAATTCGATTAATTTTATACATCAGCATTTAATTACGCTATAAATAAGCGAAATAAAAATATTTATGACCTCTTAGAACCCTTGTCAAGAGTTGTTATCACTTATCTGGGTTTATGTTTCACACATTAAGTATTTATTGCGACTTGTAATGATTTGGTCATTTCTCATTTGGAGATAAGTTGTCCCACAAGCCTTCACCTCATCTGCTCTCTACAAGTGGAAGGTTGTTATTGGGCTTTTCTACCTCCGAAAGACTGTAAACAAATAGTAAATCTCTTATCTCGACTGCCGACTTGATTTATGGCCAGGTCAGGCAGGCTTCTCCCATCCTCTGGCCGCCGCCACGGCAAAGCTCTAGATACAGTCGGCATCTGACTTCTGACTTGGCCACATTTGGTCTTGACCAAACCCCAAACCTTTCTTCAACAGATCTACCTTATGACGAATAAGTAAGATTCAAGCAAGCAAAATGTACCGATGGACTAAAGCTCTTGCACATTCAACTTCAATGACATTAATCCAAATTATGAATTTATTCCGCAACTCAAATTCAGGGAGAGAGCCGACCATGATGCAAATTCAAAGATGACAAACAACCTGGAAGAGTTGCGCATTAGCATTTTATGCATCCAAATCTAAATTCTGCCGTGGTGTAATGGAAGTGCTGCTGCTGAAAGAAATAATATTATAAAAAGGGTATTTTGTTTAGTTATTCACTCTTGGGTTGGCATATGGGGCAAACACAGACAACAAAAGCCATCACTCGCAGTAGCAGCCGAGACACAGTCGCAAGCTTGTCGGAGTGGAGACGGGAAGGGAAATAGAATGAAAGGAGCCACGCACAACGGTTTCAGGGAGTTGACGGGTCCATGATGGATGGGTCCTCCGAGGAAAAGGTTGACTCTCGTACACTCAATCCCTGCAAATTAGAGGAACATCGCAAAGCATCTCTAATCATGAGACAAGACAATTCCACTCCGCAACGGGGCAAAAGAAGCGAATGCAAATGCAAATGCGGAATTCTAAAATTCTATTTCTCGGTTTGGGTGAGCCCTGCTTTTCAATTCAGATGCCGTTGTGAAGATGCCCGGCACCTTACCTTAGGCTTGTTTCCTACTGCTGTAAAAGCATAAGGCACTCTTTAATTTTTGCGATTGATAATTTTGAGTTCTAAGAATACGAGCCACCATTTACAGTTGGCGAACTACCAATACAATTATTTAAAATTCTCATTTGCTGCCGATCCCATTTCTCATTATGGCAAGAATGTTTCCTGTCAGTCACTCAATCAGTCTTCAGTCAGCGAGACAATAAATATTTCATTCTTTCCTCAACGCTGACGCTCATGCATTGATGTTTCTGCGCGCATTTCGTATTTTGTAAGATGGAACATGGAAGATGGATTTCTTGTAGTTGTCTCAGTTTTTTTTACCTGCCTGTCAATTTTGTATGGAAGAAAAAAATTGCAATCTAATTCAATTTTGCTTCCTCGCCAATATTTTCTTGGTGCGCCTTCCAGTAGAAGTAAATCTTTGGCAAACTTGGAACCGAAGGTCTCTTGCATTAGAATAAGTGCCTGTAAACCAACAAAATGCGCATTATGTAGAATATTTTAGAAGGCTATGACGTGAATGAGGACACTGTAATACAAGCATGCAAGTAACAAGCAAGTGGATTACCGCAAAGTTATCTCTTTGAGGAGTATCACCTCAAAATATTTCAGTACGTCACATCGTAGTATTCAAGAGAGATAAAGTTGAAGCCAGAGCAAGGAGGCTGAGAGTTCGCATGCACACTGGCACTGGCTGGCGGCAGGGCGATCGTAGATTTAATTTTGATAGAACATTTTGAAGGAATTAAACAAGTCGCGCACAAGTTTGCATTCCCACTGCACCGCATTATGTCACTCACGTCGGGCCACGACGGAGCAAAAGTTGGCTGTTGGGCTTTCATACGAAAATGGAAAATGATGATAATATTTTGATGACAGGAAGTTGTCCCTTTTTCTCCATCAAATTTCGGAATTTGATTTTCATTCTACTCTCGACTCTACTCATATTGCAGAAGCGGCAACCGTCGCAGCAGCACTTCGCTAACTATTTAAAATAAGAATCGTGTCTCTGCTCCGTCTCCTGACATTCCTTCATTCAAACTTCAAACTCATTCCAATGCTTTGACTTTCAAGATGAGACAGTTGAGTTAGTTTATGGACTAACTTGGAAACGGATCACTCTGACTGATTCCCCAGACAGTGCACTAGCATATAGGTGTCAAGAGCACTCGTGCTCTCGTCCTCTCGCGCAGGCATGGCATGAGTTAAAGTTACGAGATAAGGATGTGCATCGGAAGTCGCACTTTATTCCAAATCGAAGACGTGCTAGTACATAAAGGATACAATGGCGCAAGAAAGTTAATGAAATTCAACATCAAGAACAAAGGCAAACTGTTGTTGGCTGCACCATTAAAGCTAAAGCCAAAACCTTGAACTCTCGAGTTTCGTTTGCATTGCATCTTCAAGTAAACACAGAACCCAGATTTTCAGATTTTAGATTCCCGATTCAAGATACGCAAAATATGCGATGTAAGCGCACATTATGAAAAAGTCGAAAGTGCTTTTCCTACCAAAATACCACGCCATGCCAGACAAACTTCTATCCATTTCTTTTTGCTTCATTTAGATAAAAGCAGATGTTTCCTACCAACGTCCCAACTCCAACTTCACTCCAACGCGCATTTAACATAATTTAGGCAACTTTAACTTTTGGGCTCTGCTGCGCCATAATTTTGCATGAAATTCTATCGGATTTCTTTTGTAAACATTTTCAATATTAGAAACTCCGCAAGCGCAGAGGATCGAAATCAGAAAAGAGGACTCCAAAGAGTTCTGAACTATTGAAAAATAGTATGCTAAAGAATTTGAGGGTGTTCTGAAGCTTCCGGAGCACTGTTTATAATATTCCAATCTAACCACATCTTGTTTCATTCATGCTCTTGCTCCGCTCGGTCTCGACACAACCGCCACGCCACAGCATGACTGCACTGACTGACTGTCTACTCGCAAAAGTAACTAATCAATATTACAATCATCTCTTCACTCTCGCTCTCTCGCTGGCTGCACGCTTTCTCCATTTCACTCTTAAAGCCGTCATACCGGCTTCAGTTTCTTTGTCATCCGATAAACATGAATAAAGCTTACAGCAGCGACGGGAGCTTGGCAGAATACTGGCAGAGAAGTATTTTTGTGATGAAATTTCCACACAAACATGATTTTAAAAGTATCTTTCTCTCACAAACTTGCTTTTGCTTTCTCTCATCTCGAAACCCGCCTGCTGCCTGCTCTTTTTGCAAATGTAATACTATTATGAAAATAGTTTCCAAATTTGAGTTCTCTTCCCGACTCTGTTTTCGGTCGACGGTGGCCGTGCTCTCATGTCATGCTGATGCTTCCCCTACCTAAATCTAAACTCCTTTCCATATCTTTTTCATTTCGTTCGATTCCTTCCTGCCCAACTAAAACCGAAATCTAATAACTTTCCCTCAACGTTGCATAATCCTTCATCAAAATTGTATTTTAAATCTCAGAATTCTCTCTTCCGTCATCCCTCATTCTCTCGTCCGCGTTTCTGGGTTGTATGGTCTTCTCTCGATATCACAACTTCATATAAACAAATCCCTCGACTTACCTACAATTTACTAACACACCTTTATTGGAATTTCTGGAAGTAAGACTAAGGCAGCGTGCATATTTCACAAGTGAACCTAATTACATTTTTATATGCAATGCCATTCTTGCCAGTTCATTCATAAATTCTCAAGGATAAGGTCATGCAGTCTTGGTTCAGATACGCAAGACTACGGCCAGCCACAAGTCTGACTGGGAAAACTTGACCTAACCACGATCAACAATTTTCCCACCGTTTTACTGCGACACGGCCGGCAACAGGTTTCCTGAAATACGGACTTGCCTTCATTGAGACTGTTGTCTTGTTTCTGAATGAAAACTCCAGAAGCATAATCTGAACAGTCTCGAGATGCGTTGATCGATAAGGCAGACGCCAGCGTCTACGATGTCAATTACCACGAGTTCATGGCGATGTCTCCAAACACCTTGAGCAGGCCAGAGTGTTAAGAAGAAGCAGAAGGGCACGTAGAGCAAAGGTGTGAACTGAAATGTTTACGAAGGAAATGACTGGTGACTTGTGCTTGCCTCATAACAGGGCATTAAAGCTTTTGTGTGCGTCTTGTCTTGGGCAAGTCGTCTGCAGTTGAACGTTGAAAGTTGGTAGCTTTAAGGTCTCCAGAAACAGCAGGAAGCTGTCATAAATGACTGTTTGTATTGCTTATTGTTGTACATGATCTGTCTCACATTTATTTAATACCTACCTTGACGTATGCACTTTGAGCTAAGAGGTTTAAAATCCTTATCCGGCTCGTACTCCAGTCACGGCGACTCCCGCAATCACTGATCTCGTCTCGTACTTTCCTGCTCTGAAGAGGGAGAAGATGAGTTCATTCATAAAAATAAATTCGCGCCCTGAGTGCATCAGTCCCGTACGAAGAAGACTAGCTCAGGAGACTTGATGATTCTTTCTACGTCATGTTGCTCAGCATGGAGCCTCTTCCCAGTAATTAATTGCTCACAGCCCATCGTCACTTTCATCGCCAACCCAAGCCAAGTAATAGTTGGTGGTTGGTGCTTGTGCATTTTACATAAAAACAAAAGGTGACTGTATTTGAGAGTGAGAGACAATGCATAACATCATCCAAACAGGATGAGAGTCAAGGAAGGGTTGGTTGTTGACTAAAAGTGTGTCTGTCTTCTTGACTTTACTCTGGGTACTGAAAGTCTGCAAGATTACACGCAGTCCCATTGTTTTGTGAGAGCAGCGTGACAAGATGTCTTCATACATCAATGTTCCACTTGTTTTTCGAAATTTGTCAACAATAACAACGCTTTAACTCCACGCGTCATGTTTCATGTTGAGACGTTGAGATCAAGACAGATAACCTGGCTGGTTGTTGGCTCTGTCGAGATTTCACACCAAAAATGCTTAGAATAGAATGAAATTGTTGCAACGGCCAGATCGCCAAGAATGGATGGCTAACAAGTGAACTTTGCTACTCTAAGCCCGAAAATTGAACAAGTTGACAACCTGATTTGTGTAATTGCATCCTCGTGGCTTCAGCAATGTTCTGAAATCAGCAATTAGCCAATATAAGAGCCAATTTCATGCATGAATACAAGCAGAAGTCTGATGAAGCATGATGGAAGGTTTAACGCTAAAAAAATGAGAGACACTGGCGACTTGGGAGATAACAAATGGTTTGGCGCTGTACTGCCTTCGGGCTTTAATATTTTGAACATGCGAGGCAGAATTATTATTCAATCCCACACGCTTGAGCTTCCTTCTTTTCCACCTTCCAGCAGTAGAGCAGCAAGCCGAACCAAACCATGGCTTGGCTTCATTAATAACAAGAATTAAAGTCTGGCACCACTTCGGGCGGACTGGTCAGAAAATTTGAGATTTAAGCCACCACTGAGCGTCGAGTCAAGGTTCGATGTAGATCCAATTATCATACTGAACGCCGGAATTGTTCCGGACATGTTGGGCTGCCAGTCATCGCGTCGTCAGTCGTCGTGTCGTCGATTGGGTGCAGACAACACCTGAATGTGACTGGGTACTGAGACACGAACGCATGTTGCAGATTTTTGTCTCGAACTCAACGTGAATCTGACATGACAAGTAACAAGTCTGAATCCTAATTCCGAGTTGTAATTTTCGCGTACACTTAACCTGCTGGTTTTCCCTCTGCTATGCTATGCTGCGACAGTGCAGTATGCACGGGCCCAAATCATGTCTGCCTCACCTTCTCTCACCTCGCGATTGACTAATGACATTTTGGAATATTGTGACAAGTTCATGTGTTTGGTTTGTTAACTAACTGACTCGTCGACTCGAAATTAAGGTAGAAATGGAAAGGTACTTCAGGCGCGTCTCGTCTCGTTTACGTATTCGTGTGCTCGACTGTCAATCCCATTGTTTTAGGCTGCAAGGAGTTCTTCAAATCATCACGTTCATAGTTCACATTGCACTGGCAGAGCTGGCTGACTGGCTACGCGAGTGTATTTGTCTTATCAACCAGAAATTTTTAACTTGATTCTTCCATTTTTCTACGATATTTTTTGCTCCTGTTTGGCTTTGATATTAAAAGGGACAAAAACTTTAAATTTCGTAGTTCAGTTAAGAATTCTTGCCTGATCTAGAAACAACAACAGCTCGCTCAAGTAGTCACAGTCAATTCAAGTCAAATCAGTTCAGTACTGTGAAAATTTACATTTTTTACCTGCAAGACTGACAATAACGTGGAGCAAGACGCGAGTAGACGACTACTGAAGAGAATTATTAAAAATTACTGTAACAGTTAAACTCATAAGGAAGAAACACAACCACACGTGAATTGTGGAGCGCAGAGACGCGTCGGGCAGGAGAAAAGGTGAGATCATACACTCATAAAAACATTACGTGTTTAATCTCATTAATAACAATATTTTTCATACACATGTTACGAATTCGTGAGATTAAAGCAAACGCAACGTAAGCGACTCGGCTCGAGTTTGGAGAGAGCGCAGAGGAAAAAATAAATTAATAAGTTACACTTGTTCGTGTTCAGTGTGTAACTCAGACACGCGATCCAATCCAGTCCACGGTGCAGCGCAGTAAAGTTTCTCTCAAAGTCTGAGAGTTGCCATCAATTTAATCATGTTTCTTGTTCCCTTCATATGGTTCGTCCCAAAATATACCGCAGCGCTTCTCTTGATCTTAGTCACGATACGATGAAGATAAGCGTTACAGTGTTGGGTAGTCGGAAATGGCAAATACGCTTCAGCTGTTGCTACCGACCAGAGATATTTCAGTTTCTTTGCGTAGGCGGCCAATTTCTTTGATGGTCAGATTAGTAAAAAAGTAAACAATACGAAAAACAGGTTGGAATTTGGAAAGATTGACACTTGTTGCTTTTGATATTTGTTTGGAAACAAATGCGCTCTTAATCTTGTTAAAGTAAAACCGAGTATTGTATTGATGTCGATGTGTCAGTTGAATTTCTTTTGTATCTTGGCAGCGCAGGTACCGCAGGAGCCCAGCGTTTGTTTCACTCAAGTCGCTTGCTGATTTGAGCGAGCTCCGAGGCCGCCATCGGCAACGTCCAGCTGGTAGAGAGCGAAGAACAGTTGGACCTGTAATCATGTCTGATCGAGGAGTAAGAAATGGTGAAGACCTGAACGACGAAACGGAGCAAGGGGCAAGAATCAAGTCAGAAGTCAGTTTCGCCCCGCTGGTAAGCAGGGCACACGATGGAGACTCTTGGCAGCATCACAGGAGCGCGAGCATGAATCTCAGTTCTACGTCGGAGTCAGAATTCGAAAACCAAATTCAGGACAGCGGCAACAATAGCAGTATTTATTGCGATTCAACGTCAACTCTTCGCAGCCTCGACAGCGCCATTGAATCACCGGGAAAAGAGTGCAAGTATCACGGACCGCCTGTGCCGATCAGCACATCAACCCCGATCCCGTCAGCTGAGAGCAATTACGAGGATAGCATGATTGCAACGTACATGGAATACTCGCCGCTATCAAGTTTTACGCAGTCGATGATTTCCAATAGTAAGACGCTCGACGCAAATAGGTGGGAAAGTGTAGACGACGGAATTGAGACCCACAACAGCAGCAGCGGCACGCTGCACCAACAGATTCTGGACCAGTCTTCCGACTCCTCGATCCTGGCAGCTGCTGTGGCCAAAGCGGAGCTTCTAGATCAATCAAACTATTTGCCATTGTTCAGCGGACATACAGCCTCATCATCTTCACCTTACGCGCAGGCACCTTCTGCGACCGCCGTCGGTGGTGACCCATCCGGACAAGATGTTACCATGTACTCGAACTGGATGCCTCATCACGAGCAATCTGAGGACTCTCCAGCGCATTCGCTTTCTGAACAGCATCACTTAATGCTTGATCAACACAAGCAACAACAACAGCAGCAGCAGCCGACCTCGTCCTCCTCTCACGGTAAATATTTCCATATTGAATACTAATTAGAAGATCATTGCATTGCATTGACAATCTTCAAGGTAGTCTTGTCCTGTACGTTCTTACCATCCACAAAATTTTAGTGTCATTCATTCAAATTATGTAAAACCGGCTCGCGTTGCACAAGGCACAATGCCAGGGACTTAATAGGCCATGCAATTAGTTTGTTTTCAAACTGTGCGCGCTTCTTACGAAATGTTAAATGCAATTAACAGTGTTTTGAACTTGCGAAGACCTTCTTAGTTAACATAGCATGCTACAAGCACTTGAAACTAATTTCGGGGTCAAGTTAATATTCAGAATAATAATTGGTCGTAATAATGCGGCAATGACGGCAATTTCCGCTCCAGCAAGGTACACTCGACTCGACTTGGCTCAAACTGAAGCAGGGTACCGAATTAAGGGCACTCAGCTCGAAATTGAATGCGTTTAAGAAAACAGATGTTTACTTTGACACACAGGTGCCGAAACAAAATTCTTTTTGTGTTTCACTCGTAAAAAACTACAAACAAAAAGCGATTCTTTTATTTTATAAATATGCACCATATTGTCGTACGTGATACGCACTCCGACTTGGTCGGAGTTTTGGAAGCAGACAAGACAAGCCGACCTTTCAGCTCGCGGAATGATTGATATCCTTCGTCTGAAAAAATATTATCGTACAAGCCAGCTACATTGCTGTAAGCATGAACCGCAACGCATTGGCCTCGGCGTCAGGCGTGTTTCCAAAGAGCGAGAGTTTGTACTTTCTTATTTTCGGAGCACGCATTACATACGAGCATTTTGTAACATTTAGCATTTTATATTGCGAGCTTTCGGATGATGAGAAGGAGAACAGAATGAGAAGCAGTAGCATTACTACGACAAGTTTAGAAAAAGACAGGACGAATGCCAATAGATACGCTGACGCCGATACGCGAGAGATTGAAATTATTGAAACAATTCCATTTTATGTATCTCAAGGCTCTCGTCAATTTTCTCTGTCATGCTTTGTTTTTGTTCTGCTGTCGGAATTTGCATAAGAAGTAAGAAGGACGTTGTGAGAAGTGAGAGGAAAGAGATGATTGAGAGATCTGACATGTTTCAATTTCAATCATCCAAGTTGCAAAATGCAAAACTGCACTACGACTACGACGTGGAACGGAAGACGGTTGAGGAATGCGATTTCTTTGCCGAAATACTGAAATGTGTCAAGCCTTCGCCTTTCTTGCAGTGCAGTCTTGAGCTAAGAGCAACGTGAACGTTGATGCTTCATAATTATTGCAACGCAGTATTTCATTTCGACATGGTAACCGCAGCTTACCCACGCCACGATTAGAAAGTTATTAGTAACAGTTCCACGTATTGACGAGAATCAGAGCGAAGTCATATGAAAGGTGCGTGATTCAGTCTCTCAGTCGCAGTCGCAATGTGTCAATTCCTTCCAGAAGTTTTGGGCTGGAATTGCAATTGGTTACGTGGCAATGGCAGTCACTCTAATCGCGTGAGACGAATGACGAAGGAACACACAGAAAATATGAATTCATACAAAGAAGAAAGAGCAAAAGTACGATTCGGATACATGCGCACGGCAGGAATGATGAATTCGAATAAAGATAAAGATTTCGTGTACGTACAAATGCATGCATGCACGGTAGTCGAGTTTATTATTCGAGCTCGGCGTTGTGTGTCACACATTAAAATTACTTTATTGCGTGAGCAGGTTTACAAAGAAAGAGGACGGGACATGACTTGTCTAGACGCTGATTGGTTTAGACTTATCGTGGTGCATGCAACAATTTTCGAGTTTCGACGTGAGACGCCAAATAAGTTTGTTTTTATCATTCTCAGTGCGCGCACTTCTAAATACTAAACGCAAACCACGATTGCATGTGAAGCTCGCAACCTGAAATTCTAAACTTGATTTCAGGATTTGATAACGGCTATTTTGTAATGCTATGCATTTTCTGTGATTATGAATTCCAGAAGGAGTCGACCACCCGACGAAACGTGCCCGCACAGCGTACACTAGCGCACAACTCGTCGAGCTTGAGAAAGAGTTTCATTTCAACCGCTATCTTTGCCGGCCCCGACGCATTGAGATGGCTGCCATGCTCAATTTAACCGAACGCCAAATTAAGATTTGGTTTCAGAATCGTCGAATGAAGTTCAAGAAAGAACAAAAGACGGGGCCGACTTCGTCTGGTACAGGAGCAAAGACTTCGAGCTCCAACGGTTCATCTCCCACTGGTTTGACTTCGTCTTCGAGAAACAGCAGCCATCACAACATGAACGGACTGATGCTGGACTCACCCTCGCAGTCACCGCAAAGAAACGCGCCTTGCTGTTCTTCGCCAAGTGGCGGGACGGCGGCGGTTGGTGGGAAAGGAGGATGTCACCACTCAGCCTGCTCCAAACCCCACGATGGAAACGAGACAGATGAAGATGACTACCGAAGCGCACATATGAAAACCAATGTTATCTTGAAAAATTTCCTTGGAACTCATTCCACGTCGGCGTACGCCTCCAATTCTCACACTGCTGGCTCTTCGTCGTCATCACTTGCTGCCTCATCCAAGGATTCGATTTTGAACGCGGGTGAGCCGATGGAAGGAGTGAACCAGCCAAACAACTACTACGATGGTGACATAAGCGACGAAGGAGTCAACAATCCAACAAGGCACATTCCACCACCAGTAAAGAACGCTGAGGATCAGCCGGACCCATCTTTGATCAAGAAATTAAAGAGCTTCAGTCCTCTTTTGCCAACATACGGGCAAGCAATTTCTGTAAACAATCCAGCTCAATTTTCGGGATACAACGTGAAATACAGCAATGACAACAATCAGCAGGGCCCCGAAAAAATGTATTCCCCGAAATACTTACCACCAATGCCTTCAAACTACTTTCAGCCTACACAAGCAAATGGCGACGTATTTGCCAGCAGTGCTCACTATCAGCTTGCGAACGCAAATGTGTGTTCATCGCTGACTGACCCCGCATGCGACCAGAACTATTACCACTCGGCCTATAATGCTCACTACACTGGACCTGAGCAATTGTATGGCACCAATTCTGGCAATCAATATTTTCCAGCAACTATGGCATTCACTCATTACCCGAACAGTTACGAGCCAATTTCGACTTCCGACGGCTCGTTGTATAATTATCAAGACAGGGTTTCTGCTCCTTCATCTCATTCCGCAGTAAAACCCGCCACATTTTGGCCCGCATTTGGGTCTCCAACTGCTTCCGACTATAACAGTCACATGGAATCTTCGTCAGGTTATGTTTCTTCGTCGGTCCTTTCAAATTCGGAGACTTGCGTCGACGACATAGAAAATGGAAATCGGTCTGATGAAAATTCAACCATCACCCACCTTTAATCAGAAAACGCCAGTGAGGTTTGACTGGATGCAGCACCTAAACTTTTTTCACCATCGTGTTTCTGTTAGAATATTCATTTGAACAAACGGCATCTTCGTTGGCAGAAATTAAGCAAACACGCCCGATCGGAATATCTGTAAATTGAATTAAGCAAGCCTGAGATTTGTCAAATCCAGGAAATTATATTTAATATTAGTTAAGCAGTGGCAGTGCTACAGCTAAATTTAATTAAATGACACCAAACTGTAATTTTCGGTTGCAAGAATAAAATTGGGCGAACTGTACTTCACATTTCACACTAGACAAATGCACAAAATGTAAAATGCAGGGTTGTTTTCAGCCCATCAAGACGCGTGATTCACATTTATACTTGACCACTCTTGGCTGGATGTCTGCTAACTCGAATGCCCGAACGCACAATTTGAAGGATTGCTTTCAAGATCCGAATGATTTCTGATTATTTTATTCCACTGTCTCGATCCTCCTTCGTTGCGGTCTTGCTCTTCGTCTGACGCACGGATCCAGAACGTGTTAGCAACACGCGAGTAGAAATACGGGAAACTTGAATAAATTCTTCATTCTTCAAAAGATTCTTCGCAGCTTGGCCCATCCCAGCGTTCACAAAAGCACGGCACAAACGCTCATCGAAAAAAAAATCTTGCCTTTCCTTTCCTTTGCGTGTTTGTTTGTGCTGCTTGACTGTCCTTCAATTCTTTTCGCTTTGTAGCCTTCTCACTTCCTTTTCTCTTTCCCATTCCGGCGGCTCAACTGTTTTTCCTCTGTGCTGTGCTCTGATCAGAGATCATTAATCAGAAATGACATTTTGGCCCTGACCAAAAATACAGAGACGAGAATGTGAATGCCGAATACGGACAAGAGAAACGCTAAGCGAGCGCATGGGTATGCGAATAGCGAATCGCGAGCACATTGACCAACAATGAGTCGTAAACATCGACAGAGGCCCATGATTAGTTAATTCTCGTGATCCGGGCTTGCGGGCAACTTAAAGTTGGCACCCAAACAGCCCGTAACCGGACCAGATCAGATCCGACCACATCACAAAACCAGTGCTTATGCAAATTCTATCCATAGTCTAAAACTTAAACCGGAATAGGTTTAGCGCGGATGTTGATAAGAGAAGCATTGGGCATCAATCCAATTTACTTTGAAAGTCAACACGGCTCACTCACTCGTGCACGGATGGCTATCGATTCGGATGTGATGTGGGCGAGAAAACGTGAAAATGCTTCGAAACATCATATTACACGAAGGAAACGATCTTAACAAATGCACTCAAGAAGTCTTACTGCGCTTTGAGTAAAAGCGTATAAGCTGCTTCTTCATCTTCCTGGCATTTGTATAATTTGACGTTGTGTTTAAGAAATAAAAGAAAGTGCGAGTAAGAGCAGGCAAGGTGAAGCCTCACTTCAGCAGTCTAAATTCTTTCTCCACTCTGTTGCACGTTTTCGCGTTCGCGTTTTTCGATTTCCTCACACAATGTACATATTTGCTTAAATTTAGGGAATACGTCGCATAAAGAACCTTAACTCTTTTCACTTTCATTCATTTCATTCATGTACTCATTCAACCATGCAGGCAGCAGGCTTCCTTGCTTGCCCGCATAATTTTGGCTTGGATGGGGTACGATAGAGGCCTTGGCTGGTGAAGAGAAAGAAATGGCAGCAGGAGATGTGAAGTGAAGTGAATAAAACGAAGTCGAAGGAGAAAAAGTCAACTTTTACGTAATAAGAAAATGTGGCAGTGGCAAAGGAGTTGGCTGATGTACGGATCCGTGCGATGCGATGGATTTCACAATGAACGAAAAAATTTAGGAAATGAAAGATCTTTCCAGGCTATAAACTATAACTAAATACTGCATACATGTGATTCCGATACAGAGCTGCCAGCAAGCCAGCACGACGCAAAGAGGAGATATGCAGGCGTATTGAATCAGCATCCGATTCTCCATCTATTCTTTCCTCGTCTCCTGTCTCCTGTCTCCCGTCTTTACTTTTAAAAAGAACGCGAATTCTTCAGCGTATGAGACAGAAAAGATAACCTTCCACACCACGCGAGGCACAAACAAGCCCAGCGAGTATGAATTCGATGCCAGAGAGGAGACGACGACGGATGCGCGTTGACTTTCTTTTTCCCGTCTTATCAGGTAGTTGTGATGGTACCGGTTCTCCATCAATATGTAAATGAACCAATCAGTAATGCAAATTCATGCAAAGAATTTAATTTCCCTTCTCACCCTTTTTTGCGTCAGACACGCCAACTCCATGTAGGCTGTCACTTCCTCTCGTGTGGCCGTGTGCTGTGCGGACGTGAATCTCACATGCCGATGCCAGGCAAAAGAGGCAAATGAGTTGTATTGTAATCAATAGTCAACGATGAGGTGCTCCGAGACCCTGAATTGGCATCTGAATTGGAGCGGATCAACCCACACAAAATTGGGTTGGTTGCAGTATTGCGATAAGTGCGTTATACTGTCGGTGAAAGCAAGCCTGCAGGAAGTTGCTGGCTTTTTCTGCCCTTTCCCTCACGTCCTTCCGCGGATCTGAGCAACAAATTTATATACGGGATTACAAAATCCAATTTGTTGTTTAATTTTTAAGAAGTGAAAGAATTGGGCATGAGCAGCCGAGCATGAGTGACAATGATTGGCTGCGAGAGCTGTGCTGCAATTGTCGCTCGAAGAAATGAACCAATGCTGGGAAATGTTGAGTTTCAGGTTTATCTAAATATTTGGCCAGGCTTGGGAACTCTCAAATCTTGACCAATTTGTTCCATTGAATGGCAATTTGGTGTACTTCGAATACAGATGCGATTTTACGCAATAAAGTTTACTCGGGCCTTTAGTGAAACGTGAGTGGGATCAGTCAACTCAATTAACTCGAGATCCACATCTCTTTAGCTGTTATTCCCAAAGAGAATTTAAGGAGGAGGAAGAGATAACTGGAGGAAGTTATAAACGAAACATGTGGGCAATGCCACCAGCAGTCATACGTTGCATATTAATATTTAAGCGTCAAGTCAGCAAACGCGACATCAGGAAACGACCAAACTACAAATCCAACGATCTAATGTGTGCGGGCCCGTGTCAACATTCTCACTTCGAACCACAGCGCAAGTAAGGTAATAATGTTTGATTAAATACACGCCCGAGCTCGAGCATGGAGTCCTTTTCAGTGAACTCAACTTCAATGATATCGAAATAACTGAGATGTTGGCGAAAACATTATGATAATTTATGCGTTTCTTCGTCGTGGTTGCCTGCTCCAGCGCGGTGAAGTCGTTCGGAGGAATTGATATGATTATTTGTAGTTAAAAGCCCTGAACCACCAAACTATTCGAGTGTGAATAAACTATGGGCTTTTAACACAGACACCGCACTTTTCTGAATCTGCACCATCCTCGTTCCTATGTGTGCGTGCTTCGTGCTGTGCTTCTCTTATCCTGAATTTAATAAGATATGCAATAAAGACAAGTGTTTGGCATTAGTATCATTATTGTCATCTTCAATTCTCCACGTTCGCATTCTGTACTGCGGTGCGAAGAACCACGAAGCACTGTAAAGGCAGTGAAAATATGAAATTACTTTTCTCGTCTCTCGTAGCCTTCCCTGCCTCCAAGCACGGCAGGATTCCTGTAGTAGAATTCGGTTAATATGAACCTGACTTTTCAAAATTTCAATTTACTCGCTCTTCTCTTTTTGCATTGCAATTTTTGTCTTTTTACTTCATCGATTAATAATAAAGTAGAATTCGGAATTCATTACTTCGACTTCCGCTACATAAATTGGAATACTTTCGAATCGAATGCGGCTTCATTAATTTTGGCTTTAATGCGGCACACGACAGCAACATTTAATTACAGTACATTTAATTTAATTGGCCAGATCAATATGAGAGTTGAAACTTTACTTGCAGCGCAACATCCCTCGTATCCTCCATTGACCGTGTTTCTGTTGAAGGTTGAAAGGCCATTTCTTGTTTCTAGTTATTGCTAAACAGTAGCAAGTGACGATAAGGTTTGAAGTCGACGGCTGACTGAGGGAAGGGTGACTGTTGCCGTAGATAGCAAAGGCGTTTTTGAGCTGCTCTTGTTATAGCATAATTCAACAACCGTAAGCTTCACCTGGAAGGGCACAAGTTATCAGGAAGCTGAACCCAAAGTTGGTGAAGTTGGTGGCTGCCCGTCAATTTAATGCACAAAATTCAATTCCTGCCCTTCACAATAAAATCAAATTGCTCAGATTAGTTAATTGTCAGATCAATTCGACGCAATGGTTTGGTCAAAACTAATGAAATGTTTTCCAGGTAAATTTTGCTCGTATAAGCATAATCCCAGGATTATTGAACCGCTAAGTCGTAGTAATGATTTTAATTCTGCAGGTCGGAGACGACAGAAGGCAAAAGAAGCTGACAGTGAATCCTCGGATGAGAATGATGCCTTCAACAGCAAACAAAAGGCCAAGGCGGTAGCCGTTGTCCTGTCGGGATACGATACGGAGATTGCTGCGGCGTCAGTAAGAATAAGAAATCATAACTTAAAAGCTTGTTTGAGTACTCACTGATCAGGAGCATTATTGGCTAGATTGGTCCACCCTGTGATGCTGACACGGTAGAGCGCTGGGTCAAGCTGTATCGCCCCCCATTCTTCGAGGTAAAATGTCAGCGTACATTTGTGTTAGGCATTTCTCACGTTCGGGAGTCGTATCGTTTTAGGATGGAATGAAGTGTCCTCCGGCCTTGATCTCATGGTGGATGAACGAACTGGAGAGGGAGGACACTGGATTTATGGATACAGGTGAGGAAATTGTCACTGCATCTGCTGACCCATCGGGTTCACCCGCATCCGCAGGCACAAACGAGGTACTTGAAGGCGCAGCGCAACAAGACCACTCACTTCCATCGCCACCACCAGCGCAGCCCGTTGAGGCTGACCTTCCCACGAGCTCCGATTCTGTTTCTTCTGGCCCAAATAACAATCAAGTACCCGAACTCAACACGAGTGTGGCTGCGGAGATCATCAGTTCAGGTTAACGCAGGACAAGATCCTCTTAACTGCAAAATTGTGCAAAATTCTAGTTAAGGTTAATGATTTTGGCAATAACTAGGTCTATTACATTCGTCTGCTTCGCTGGCAGGAAGATGCATTGTAGATGTGAAGTTAACAGAATAAAAGTAAAAATTATGAAAGTAAATTAAATTCAAAAATGCTAGGCATTATGCTAGATTTAAATGGTAACGATTAGTGCTGCTTAGACTGCACTGCAGGAAGCCAACACTAAAACTTTTGGCCATTAAACCATCGCACCGCTTAAAAATTCTGAAACTTCATCGCCTACTCGAGTTTGTACACGCCTTTGATGAGCATGCTTTCTCGCTTGGTTAATATTTAGAACAAAATGTCCTCATTTATTAGTGCAAGAACATTTAACGACTCAATGCAGCTCAACAGCATCAGAATGCGGCGAGCCAAGAGCAGGAAAGTTTGAGAGACAAGAGTTTGAATCGGAATGGAAATATTTATGAAAACGTATAGGCTTTTAAGTGCTTTAGTTCTCTGTTCGGTTCCGAATGTTCCGGAGCAGACTAGACGTTAGACAGACTCACTCTTTCCACACACAGTTCCAATTCCCGCTCCAACTTTATCCTCTTGCTAGTTGGTGGTTAAGTGTAGACAGCAGTCGGAGCGTGTAAAGAAGAGTTATGGATGCTGAGAGAGAAGGAATTAGTGGAAGATTAGTAAATATTATGCTGCGGCGCACTGAATGTGAATGTGAAGACGGGAAAACTTCTTCCTCGCTGGATTAAATATTTCGATGAATGTCAGCTCGGCTCCATTTAGGCAGCAGCATCATGAGTCTCTTATGAATGTCTAATTTTGACAGGGGCCCATATATTCTCCCATCGCAGCGTGATGAATCGGTCGGAGCATGCAGGGCGAGAAAGTGTGCTTTTGTATACTGCCGCTTCAGTGTTGATGTTGAAGATGTTGAATAGAACAGGTATCTGCTTGGCTAGAGTACAAATTCCAATTGCAAGTCTCAAGTTTTCGCGCCTGGATTCCAGCATCTCACAAATTCTGGTTTACCAATTTCAATTTGATTTCAAATCACAAATGCAGTCACTGACCACTCGTAGAACGTTTAGCAGGTGATGGGAAAGCCTTGCATGAGAGAACCATTTCATTGCTGTGATTATTCATAGAATTCAATTGAATTCACACGAATTGAACCGTAGCGTAGCGTATCTGTCAACATCAAAACCACGAGGAAGAATGGAGCAAAGCAAAGTCTTACATTTCAATCGCAGCATTTGTCTACGATAAAGACATCAAAATGCGCAATTCATTCTTGTATTATCTCAATTGACAAACCCAATAAACTTGTATTTATCGCATTGTGTTCTGAGACAGAAACACTAACCTATCATGTAGCTGGCTAATCAAAGGGAAACGCGGCATGAATCCCCACCACCTACATCTTTACATTGTAGTACATTGTCAATTGACATTTTAAAGCGATGCATGAAAGGAAAGTGCATGAATCATGAATGAGAATTTAGATGTGAATAGCGACTAGTGAGAAAGGATTCCATTTCAGCAGCAACGGGAATGATTCAACAGTTTCATTCAGTGCTTTGAATATGAATTTATTTGCCTCACGGAAAGGTTTTAATTTCTCATTGATTCTCATGCCGAGAAGCATTCATTTCATTCTTGTTGTCGTCGTCCGGTTGGTGGTTTGGATCTTTCGTGGGAGAATTTCTGCTGTTAACTCTTCAAGACGCGACACACAAAGCAGTCGTAGTCTTGAGCATTTTAAAACCAATAAATTTTATCATTGTCTCGTGGGACGCCTGATTTCTCGTGGCATTGATTCGCATGTAAAGTGTAAACATAATACACGTCATACATGAACACGATACTCTGAACTCTGCGTATTCTTTATTACCACTATTATATCCATTACACACTTAACGATATAATATATGATGTCAGTGGAACAGCAGGAGTCGCGGACACCCTGCGAACACGCGGGACTCCAGCCACGCACCAGTGAGAATAATAATTTGTCTTTCCAAAGTGTGAAGCCTGCTGCTTCCATGCAGTTACTCATTGCATTGTGCATTGTTGCATTGTTACTCTTTACACCGACGTCCACATGTTTTACAGGCTCGTAAATGTTTTATTGCTATTCCGAGGCTCGAGCGCACAATTCAAATGATTGAGGGTGGATTTAAATTGGGCATTTATCTGGAAATGATGCCTGCTAACTTCACCCTGTATTCTTCATGAGAAATCGATCCGAGCGCGGGCTTTCAAGCTTGGCGTTGGCACTGTGCTGGAAGTAAATAAAATCGAAGCGGAAGGTACCGAGACGCAGAATAGAGGAATTCGGGATAAATGATGATGAGTAAGATCGGGCTCAAGAAAGAACAAGACAAGGCGAGTGAGCAGACAAGATACGCTGGCGATTGAATGAAGAATTGACGGAGACGTGGAAAGATCACTTGTTTCTTGTGGTGGTGGTAGAAATCAGATCTCTTTTTTTTTCCTCGGTTGAAAAACTTTCGGGGGTGTCTGTCTCAACAAAAATCATTAATCTTCTTGGCTATTGTTATTTCACATGTGTATGTGCTGCCCGCGTGTACGAACACATTGTACACTGCACTGGCTACAGATAACGGAGGCGGCAGTAGTAGGACTGAGCCGAACGGCAACATGTGAACCGGCACGGAGAGATCGCACACATTTGAATCACTTTCCATCATGAACCATCATCTCTATTGTCTCTGCACTCTTTGCCCTGCTCTTCTAAACATTACTTCCTTTTTGTGTTCTCTGTGGATATATTGTCAATACCTCTCATCACAAAATGCGACAGGCGAAATGGAGATCACACGGGCGAAATTCTAGTGAATGGTTTTACCGACCAGCCAAATGCATACGAAAGACCTGCCGAACTTTTGTTAGCATTCATATTACATGGAAACTGCTTTCAATTCAACGACACCAAAGTCAATGCAAGAGTCACGGCATGAACAGAAGTTTGTACAGACTCTGAATCACTCATAAATATGAATCTAAATAGTTTGTACTGCTTTTAAAACATCAGGCACGCGAACTACACGAATTCAGCCGAAGTTCAAACTTTTCCCAGCGATTTTCTAAATTTTAAACTGCCCAAAGTTTTGATGCCTTACTTTCATGGAAACGTGCATGGATGTAAATAAAATTCATCAAATAAATGATTTCTACGATCCGCGTGTTGCATGTAATCCATGCATGAGAAAATGTTGAACAACAAAATCCTTTGCATTGCACAGAAACGGAAGAAGCCTGTCTTGTGAAACTTGAGATGTATCCTGCTGCTGTGCGTGTGTTTCTTATTTCATGTCAGGAAGAAAATGTTCTGTTTTTGAAACTTTTAAGTTTCTGCTTAATTACCATAATTTATTAAAGGAATGATGAAAGTTTATTAACTACAGCGAAATTCCAAATTCAGCTCATGTGTGATGACTGCATTGGACAGGACCACGCATACTTTCAATGGAGAGACTTTGTAAGAGGGCCCAGTTTCCTCACTCGAGCTTAGTTACCGTTCCAAGGAATTGACCTCTCGCTTTCCAAACTAATCTGAATGCATATAGAGGAATCTTGTGATGATGGACGCTTCATGTCCGTGACACAAGATCTCAGCAAACCTTCTACTTCAGCAGTTCAAAATTTTTTCCCGCTCAACCAGTGCGTTGAGATACGAGATTGGAGTTCAATATCTGTCATTCGAAGCATCGACGAGTGCATATTCCTCATGCATAATGCTATTAATAAAAATCTAATTAATTTCAAGAAACAGAAACAGAACCAATCTCTTCAAATGTCATATTTCAAATGATTCTGGGGGCTGAAACTGAAATGGATCTCAGCTACTTTGTGTGTTACTTGAACTAAAATTGGACGTCGGGCTGTAACTTTAGCCTTTCTTTCGAACTGTGGTCTCACAATTTGCCCACGGTGACTGCAGTCGAGTCGCCTTCGGTTCACTAATATACTAATTTCATTTCTATCAAGTTCACAGAATAAAAAATGGAATGTCGAAGGAGAAATGGAAAGGATTGATCAACGTCCGTCCGTCTCCGCCTGGGAATAATAAGAGAGCCAGCCAGCCAGCCAGCAGCGACTACAGTAGTAATTACAAGTAGGCAGGGCGACAATGCAGCCGCAGTCGGCCGCAGCAGCGGTCCGGCAGATACGAGAACAAAAAACGAATTATGCTCCTGGCCCTTGTATAATAATCCAACAACCATCCAACTTTCGTACCTGTACTGCACAATTTCTCTGACAGCGTTTATTTTCAAATTATAAAAATTGTGAACATGCAACCCATGATGGTAGCTTGTCATGTTTTTATACGTCTTTGATCGCATGTGCGTACGAGCGAGCAACAGCAACAGCAAAATAACCAGGAGCATAACAATGAGAATGGGAGTCGCAAGAACCATGTTTCCATCTGAATTCTTTTGTGCCTGTTACGTGAGGCAGTCAACTGTCAATCAAAGCAGGACTACTTTGTGGCAGTCGGTCACGAATCACAATTCTGTACGCTGCCTCGCTGTAGTTAAGAATAAAAAATGATTCCACTATGAAAATTAAACTCCTCCTTTGACTCGACTCGGCTAGGCAGCGACTGCACTTGAGTCTTGTACGGCTTCTTTTTTATGTGCTTTCGAATACTTTTTGGCGTCTCCGTGCTGCCTTTTCTGAGAGTTGCGGTCTTGTGGTTTTCCTCTAGACGCAATTATTCGAAATTATATGAGAATCCAAAAAAGGGCTGAACGAGTTCTGTTCTGTTCTGTTCTAGAATTTTGATTTTGTTCGCTCGCCGAACTCAACAAGAAATGCGACCAGCCCTCAGACAAAGACAATTTGTACTTGAGAGCGGCCTATGTAGAACCAGACATAGCAGGGCAATGACGAGATTGGAATTGGTTTCAACTTTAAAAAAATTGGAGTGCATTTCCATAAAACGGACGACGAGGACTTACTTTCGGTCTAAGTACTTCATAAACTCTTGGTTAATCCTTCTCATTACTTTTTGCTTTGGTTGCTCATGCACGATGTGAGCGCTTCGCAAGTGACAGGGTCTAATCCGAGCCTATTACTTTTAAGCATGTAATATTTTTGCATTCATATGCGCGACGCTTGTGTCTTTCGGTAAATAACTGCACAACTCAACCCTTATGCCCGCTGTAGCGGGTGCCGTACTCTGACTACTGAAATTTCGAACCGTTACTGTTACGAGAGAATAGCGTCTTATTTTTACGAGTCACAAAGTTGAGGCAAAGTTGGGCCACGAAAGTGCCAATTTAAATTCCACGACTGCTACGACCAGTTTCCACAAGGAAAACGAATTAAGTTTGTGGATTCTTTTACGATGTGGCCAATTCTAATTAGTATTTCAACTGCCATTCCCGAAAGCATGACAGGCTAGCCGTGCTTTAGTTAAAAAGCAATATTCTTCAACGGCAGTGCGATTTGAATTTAAATCTTAGCTGACGAAATTCGAATTTGTATCGAATTCCCAATTCGAAACGCTGGGCTGGCCGTATTTTTTAGTATTTTATTGTGTATCGTGTTTCTTTTTATTTTTACTCTAGCTAGATTTATGAAACCGTCGCATTTCATGCTTGCGGTACGTTAGTTGTACGTTTCCGCCGAGGAAGCCATTCGTCTTACCACTTTCCGACCTCAGCGTAGTCACTCTTGACAAACTGAGGTCTTGACTCTTGACTTTACTGCACTGACTCCATCGTGGCCTGCTGGAACCCGCAACACAGCCACAAGCCAGCGCCAAACTCTTTCGCTTTCTTCTGCTTCGGAGCAATTCGTCATTTTTCCTTGCGCTTTCGCAGAGCACATCATAAACATAAGCAAGTAATGACTTGATGGCTTCTTATTTTGTTTTAATGTAACAGGCGCAGGCACAAGTCTATAAATCAAATCAGACTTGACTCACTTGACTATTGCAGATTGTTCATGTACGATTTAATGCCCTGTTTGTAGTATGTATTTTGTACAAATCAATCTTTGCTCGAGTTGTCGTACTTGCTTCCTCCTCCTACAACTCCGAAATTATCGAATACTACATTTATGGAAACTTTTGCCCGACGTGCGCACATTTATCAAACGCCAGCAATTGCCGTGCCCAATTCCCAGGGCACTGCGCCCGTGAACAATTATTCCACAAAAGAGAAAGAGGAGTGAATGCTCAATTTTGGTTCATTTGTCAGCCTGCTTTAATTTTTCTGACGTGTGTATATTTTATAATGTTATTGACAGACAATAATATTTGAGGGCACCGTAAAAGAGCAAAAGAGTGCTCGGATCTCTTCCGAGAGCGATGGAGAACCTTTTGCGTCGTACCTTTTAATTTGGCGCTTAGAGGTCCGTCAGAGCCAAAGATGCAAGAGTCGAAAGTTGGAGCGGAGCGGAAAGGAGTTGATTTCATTCTGCCATGATAAATTGATATTTTTACTCATTCAGAATAAATTCCGTGTTCCTTCCTCATCATTTCACATCTGGCATCGGAGAGTAGTCGATTTCATTTTCACAGACAACAGCAAATCAACCCTTCCTCGTGTACCAGACACCAGATCCGAATAATCCGAACTGCCTTGACGCGGTTGTAACGAGATTTTATTGTAACACGTGATCAATTATTTTGCCTTCATTGACCAGTCAACTTTTGGGCTTGCGAATTCAAGTAAGCAATGAATTTGGAAGGGTAAGATAACCGAACCGAAGGACGAAGAAATATCAGAAAATGTCCGGATTGGATTTGGGTGTGAGAAAGATTTGAGCAGGCCGCAAGAAACCACAAACCGTGTATGAGCACAAAACCTATCATTTGCGATTGACAGTTGATTATGATCCCACAAACATGAAAAATGAACTGAATCACCACAAATGCACAATCTTCTAAAGCAGAGCATCAAATTCCAGGCATGTTTCTTGGCAGCATTTTTATTCTCATACCGTTTCGCAAGTGTTCTACACATTTTACGCTTCGAATTCCTGGTTTACCGGATTGAAATATTCGAAACAGAACTGAATTGTCCTCGTGAAAGCCTGTGATGCAAGGAACCGTCGGATATTATATTATAAATGCAAATAGGGTCTGAATAAAGTTTAATTTCTTCACGGCACGGCTCCTTTTCTTTTGTGTCGCGTTAAACCCGTGCGTACACAAGAGAAATCCCAGGGTAAAGTAGCCAGGAATTTACACGGAAAGGGTTTCTTCTCCGCCACGGCCTGCCTGTCTCGTCTTTTCTTCTCCCTGTAAATGTCTCAGTTAAAAGATTTTTTCGCTTCTTTACTCTGGTGACGGTGACATTTCAGGACTCTCACCAAAAACTGCAATGCTGCGAAAGACTCGCCGTCTCTGCCGCTCTGCTCGGTGGGCTCAGTGCAGCGAAGGAGAAAAGACGGACGACAGCACGAGGAGACGAGGACGGGAGTGAGCGGATGATACGAATCCATCAGATGGTTCAGATGGGACACGGAAAACGATACATCATACACGCTGTCACTTACATCAACACTTTCCTGACTTTTTCACTGTTCTTCGTCATTGTGAAACCTCCTTTGACGAAAGAGAGAATCAATTTTTTATTATAATGCTCGCATATCGCTCACACTCACAAAACTCGGTGGCATTCTACTCGCATACTCGCATATTTTTGAATAATGAAATCATCATTATTTTATCCGTGGCGAAATATTTACCTACGTAGCCAAAATTCCATCGAGCCTTACGTGCGTGATTTTATATTTACTGTATTGCTTTGTGTGCTGCGATGAGTGAAATACTTTACGCGTTCGTTACGTTTACGATGCATTAAATTAAATGTAATTGCAGAAACAAAGTTTACAAACTATTCTGAGACTCGGCCTGCCTGCCTGGTTTGACTTGGTGCATATGTTTCTTAATTCATGACAATTATAATTACATTACAAAATACGACATACTCACGAACAAGGGAAAAGCTAGCAAACGCCAAGCACCAAGCGCTTGTAAAGTCATTTTTATTCAGAAGTTTTTCCCATTCTCATTCTAACCTTTTCCTGTCTTATTCCCTCTTCTGCTGTAGCTCTAGCAAAATGCAAGTCAAAGAACCGTGCCCGTGCGGTACACGAAGCTTGGCTCGTTGTAAGGTTAAATGAGGGTAATAAATAATACTGCGAAAGGGTACGAACTGCGACGCGAACAGCGCACGGCAGTGCTACGCAGCTTTGTAATATGCTTGTATGAGGATATACTAAATTATTTTAACTTGAGACTAATTTTTAATATCAAGAACCCAACTCAACTCTTTTCCGTACCCGGCCGGATTTAAGACAATGAAAATGCACTACAAAGCCTTTTATGCACAACTTCCTCTTGATGTAGTTTATTAATAAACGTTAGGAGACTAATATTCATTACGACTCCATGAGAATGAACTTTTCATTCACTGCCGCACTTGCCTTGCTACAAGCCTGAATGTTCTTCCAATCCCGGATTTCTTAATTTTTGTACTCTCCGGGTGTAATGTGTAAGGTCAAGCTGTAATTCATAAAATATGCTCTGCTTCCGGAAAGAAAGGCTTCTTTTTATGCCCAGTCCCATTGGGGCATGACAATGGAAACTTTCTTTTGCCGTCTGTAAAGCCAGAGATCGCCAATTATTTCGAGCGCCTGATGAGTGACTTCCGCTTCTGGAAAACCTGAAAAGATTCATATCAATAAAATGCTCCAGGCAAATCAAGAATCACGACGAATAAAAACGCGCTGATATTTATCCATGGCTCTTGCTTCGCTCTGCACCAATAACTTTCCAGTCGACAAGAGGAAGGAGTTAAAACTTGTTTTGTTGTTCTTACCACAATATACCTCTGCCAGGCATTAGGTTGGCGTACTGTGTTCTGCTGCGTTACGGTTCCCGTGACCATTTGTTTTGTCTCGAATTCATTTTTCATGGTTGACGAAAATTATAGGCTTGGAACCAACTTTTTTCCTTCGCCACACTTGATCTTGCATGCAAGCCTGTACTTCTTGTGGTATTTTTTAAAAAAATAAATTATACCTTGCATGACATTCACACGCCAGACTCGGGCCAAATGCAAGAACCATTGGATCGCGTATGAAGAAATGTATCCGCCTTTGCGATTAATTCCACGCCTGTCTGTATTGCATTGCAAACGCGGCATTGTTTACGCTCACGCTCGAAGTTTATTAACAAAATTATAATCCAGAAAAATACTGCATGCTTACGGGTACAATGTATGTACCACATCTTTTTACGACTGCAGTCTGCGTGTGTGAACCAGTTCTCACAAATTCCCAAGCATTCTTCTTGACTCTCGGGCCCGAATGGCATTACTTCAAGTCAGTCAAGATAATAACTTAATAACAATGTAATTTGACAACCAAAAATTATTCCGACGACTTGCTCTTAAAATGCATCGTAGATGTAGACGCATCTTAATCTCTTTTTAATATCGTCTTGTGTCCCTTGCCTAAACTTACAATTGGGGCCGATCGCAGTCCATGTCACTCCATTTCTGACTACTTCTCCGCCGAAACTACATTTGATTGGCAAACGTTGATGATTGCTATAAGGCATGGTTCAAGTTCAAAATGAGAATTGAGAAGCATCAGCTTGGCTAAATACAAGCAGACAGTCGGTCAAAACTCAGAAAAGGTAAAGCATATTCTAGATACAAACTACACAGTAAAAGAAACGAATGTGCAAATGCTGGCTTTGTCATTCTCATGCACGCAGTATTTGTGGTTTGGCAAAACAAAGACACTAATTGAGAAATAATTGGAAGGAGGAAACAAGGATGAGGAATACCTTTTGGTATTTTCTTTCACGGGGGCTGTGACTCCTGTGAACGTGAATTCATTCAAATAATCTTTTATCTGCGCCGTTGGCCAGCACAACATTAATTGAAACGAACCTTAGATAAAACACTTCGCACCTTGGCCATTCGTGGCAAGAATGTGATTGCCTGAAAGACACCCGACCCCAGCGCATCGAGAAGATTTGTAACTTTTGGTACTTGTTGAAATCTCATTGAACATCCCAAGCGACTTGACTCGGGTTCAATTTATCTTGCAAGCACGACCACCGTAAGAGCTACAAAAGTTACATGCTCGTGCACCACTTCTTCATTCGTATTCGGTACAAGAACACACTTGTAAACAAAGAGCATGCATGCACAACTGCGCCTATCGACAACGACTGTGCCTGTGCTTTATATCTCTGAGCTGGAGTTAATGCGCTGAGAGAAAGTAAGTAGTGTAATTTTTCATAAAAATAGATTCAGTTAAACTTTCAAAAGTAGAAAAGGAAAGAAAGATGACATAAAATGGAAAGACACTCTCTCCTGACTTGACTTGACTTTGGTTGCTGCAGCCGCCTTCGCCTTGCATATGCGCTTGTCTGAGATATGATAAAGAAAATTGAATATCTCGGCATGAAAGCTAATGTAGTCACACTGAACGTACGAGACACGAGAGTTAAGTCATATGAAAGAGCGAGTTCGAGTTGGCTGACTGGCAACATCAGGAGGGGTATAAAGATTTGTACTGCTGAGGATAATATGCATATATGAACTGTGATTTGAATGTTGGTGAGAGCGAGAGAGAGAGAAAAAGAGAAATGTGAACCAGAGAAATATGCACTAGTAAATATGTTTCTTTTCTGTCTTTCACTGCCTGCGCGCTTCTCGCCTCGCCGTACGGCAGGCCAGAGATAATACTTTGCTAGTAAAAAAGTTTATTGGTACTTACACCATCCCGTCGTGTAACGCGTCTGAATCAAAAGTTAAGAATTCCGTGTTCGTTGTTGGTTCTTAAATGCTCGTTCTCTGGTTGCGCTGCCGCTCCCGTCGTCTGCTCATTTGCGTGCTGCCTTCGTTCTCGTGGCCGTGGTTCGGAGTTTCCATCATCCCTTCTCAGACTCTCAGTTGATTCTCATTTTCTGACTTTTCTCCGGCAGCGCCAGCAGTTCCATTTATTTCCAGCGTTCGACTACTACAATACGTGTACGCCATATGTTCATTTCATTTCTTAACTTATAACTTTGTAATGCGTAGAGTTTTCCTTGAAGTGGAACCTATAATCTCAAGGCTATGCAATGCATCATCTCGGGAAGGACAGTGAAGTGGATGAGCGTGACTTCGTGCATGGTTCAAGCAAAGCCAACTATTCTAGCACAATTTAGTTGCTTCCCTGCGAAAGCATGCGATAGCCACAATCTAATAAATATATCGCAAACGCAGTAGCCCAACTATAAAATGGCTTGTCGGATTTAAGACGTGCAATAATTTAAAGCCAACGACGCATTACGAAGGTAATCCGAGGTTCCAGTTTTAACTGCACACAGACACGCGGATGAACTTGCACTCGTAAATACGGCACAGCAAAAATAATTAAGGGTAATTAATTTTTAATTTAATTACATGCGATTGAAGCCTCAGCTAACAGACTGTAGAACTTCAAAGACATAAAAACATTGCGAAAAAATATATCTCGACCACCGTGTTCAATTATTCTTTCTTAAGCAGCCCAGCCGTACGCACAAACCATCGACGTGTTAAACTATTATTCAAGTCTTCGATCTCTTCACGTCGTTCAAAATGAGGCCTAAGATTGGGATAATCGCAATTGTGCTCGTAGGCGTGTTGGCGCTGGTCATGGTCGAATTCAGCGAAGCTTCATGTAAGCTACAGCAGTAATTACGTTTACGAATCCGTGCTTAATGAAACGTGTATTCTTCCCAGGCACCTTGACCCAGCAACGGCCGAGCGAGACCAAGGTGGAATACGCGCTGAGGGTGTGCGGATATTGCAGGTGCGAGAAATGGATCAGACCATGCGACTCTATTCGGTCTAATTGCGATTTTCTGACGGCAAACACGAAATAACAATGCCTCCGATGCGTTTGAAATACAACTTGTATCATTCTGTGGTCGCGGCAGTGAATAAACAAGAGCATACATTGAGCTTTGAACTGTTGTCTCATGTCTCATTAAATCAGCGTGAGTTCGGTTGTAAATTCGTAATCTTGGTAATTTAGTTCAACAAGGCCTTTGGGACCCAAACCGCAGCGAGTCGTACAAATAATTGTGTTTTATGTGTCGCATTACATCAATTGACTGAATCACACTCAATTATTGTTCAGGCACGCATGAGTAGCTTGTGATGTAAGATTTGATGTGTGAGATGTAAGAATCATGCCATTCACGTGAACTTAATAATACTTTCCATTTTTGACTCAAGTTCCTCAGCATTTCATCAGTAATTCTGTTTGTGTCTTTAGCTTAAGCATCTTAATCCATAGAACATTTCCAGCCATTTTAAGTATGACCGAACCCACTAATTATTCATAATTTCTAGCAATTTTGACGTGTACCTTTCCATTGTGAGTATTTACATCTTTAGCATATTTTAATCCTTGACCGATGTCTTAGATTCCTTCTATTTTTAGTTTCAATGTAGAATGTTCTGACTTTTTGTAAATATTGTGTTTATTTATAAGTTCTGTGTTTTGTGTGTCTTTCGAGATTCATACATTCATGTCAACTATCAACAAACCGAGGTTTCATTCTTAACTTGCAATTTCTGATCAAAAACTCGCTGTTCAACTCTCAACCTGTAAAGTTCAATTCCTTTTAGCTCTCTGACTGAGCTCACTTTGCCCCATTCTCAATCAATCAGCGAATAAATCAATCTTAATCGTACTCTTGGGCAACTGGCTCAATTTGTCGTTCGTCTCATTTTGCTCGAGTCTCAGCACTCTCATCGTTGTGTTAGCTGTCCATTTGTCTGTCATTGTCGTCAAGTCGTCGTCCAGTCACGCTTTGGCTTTTCATATTGAGGTTTTGTGCAGCATCGTCGTGCTCCTGGCTGTTACCTACCCACCGGAGCTCTCAAGTTGGAACAGTCCTGTGGTTGTGCTCAACAATTATATCAACACACATTTATAATTGATCAACTGGGACTAGACCAAGCATGTAGTATGCATAGTTTCAAATTCTATAAAGTTACACGGATGTATATTCCATGAAGAAATTCAATGGTCAACGCTGGGCGTACTATGCAGCCACGTGCAACCAAGCGAAGTGTGGATTTTCCTGGCTCTTATCTTGCCGTGTTGTCATTGAAGAATGAATGAATGAACACGGCGAATGGCTGAAGAAATGAAGTTGCCTTATCCAACGAGTACAAGACCTTTAACACGGCGAGGAAAGGAATTTGAAGTCAAGTCAAGTCGACGGATGACCAAATAGCTGTGTCAACTCATGCACATTGATAAGTGCTTGCGAGGTACAGAGAGAGAAAGGGATATGGCTCACAACCTGTGAAAATAGAAACATCCCTTCACTTTCAATCGTATCTCTTTTCTTCGCCGTGTCTCCCTTCCTTCATTTTAATGGTGATTTATGGGCTCGTGTCAAGACCAGTGGTCAAGATCATTGACACGAGCTGACATTGTCCACTGCCCGTCCGCTGAGAGTTGACAATCTATCAACGTGGGCTACCGACATTATGTGCTGCTGCTCCTCTGGTCGAATACAATGGAAAGGGTTGCCTCAGCATAACTTTAACTTCACGTGTTATTTAAAATTTTATTCCTTTAACTTTCTATTTCTTCGGCGCTGCTGTTGTGAGTTGTGAATGGAAAGGGTACAAAATAAAAACACTGCGCAAAGTCATTGTACTGCCGCAGTCGCAGTCGCGGACTTATGGTAAAAATCGACTTGTAAATTTATGATGGGATGCATGAGTGAACGCATTGTTTCGCTGCTCTGCTCAGCCCTTATGAATTATGTGGTGTGGCGTGGTGCGTGGAGGCTTCCAAATTCCAACAACAAAGAACTGCCAGAGTGGGGAAAGATTTCATATCTCTCTTCTGCCATTGAATTACCACGATCCAATTCTTATCCTGAACCTGAATTTGTGCACGCTTCTCTGACTTGGCTCGGTTTGGCTGTATTGCATATTGCAAAGAATTAATAGAGTATTCATATACGAGTTATTAATAGTTTCTCAGATTATAACAACAACGTGAATAATGGACATTTTTATTCCTCTTTCATAGCCATAACCCGATCCTGTCCCAAATGCGAACCCCAGTTTTGATTTTCGCCTCCACCTCACTGGTTTCAATTAAATGACGCCTTTTGCGGACTGCAACGAAACTTTTGAATTAACTCGTCAGTCGTCTCGCTAGTTTTAAATTTTCTAAATAAATGAAATTTCCGTAAAAATACGTGACCGTGTAATTTATGTATGGAAACATTGAGCGGACTTCCAGCACGCTTTTTACAAGGTGTGTGATGTGAGTCGCGTTGGATTGAATGGCATGGAACGAGTGACTTTAAATTTTGATGATACGATTTGATTTGGTCTTGGATAATGATCCTTGCTGACAGCCTGGGCGCTTGTCACTGTCCTTAATGTTAAAATAATGCTAGGACCATAAAAAGTGATGTCAACGGCTAGCTGTAGGTTCGCATTTAGTAGTTCATTCTAATTAAGATGCAAAGATCGTCGCAGGCCATTGGTTGCAGTGTTCCGGAACCATTTCCCTTCTTAAATGAAAATATGACAGTGCACGATTAATCTTTTGCAAACAGCGACCAATGAATAAAACGCACAGTTTGTTTCACCCGTGCAAAAGAAGTTATTCAATTCCTTCTTAAATTGGGATGAAAATTATGGGCGAGTGTCGTGAGATTTGATACGGTGGCTTGTGGCTGCGGTGCGTGTAGGGCGGTGCGAATTTTTAACGACTGAATGCATGACTGCGCGTTGTCCAAATGAGGTCGTACACCGCAATACATACAACAGATCTCATAGCATCATACACATTGTACATCTCAATTCTAAGAATCCGAATGGAACTCAGTTTGCTTTTTCACTGAATCTGCTTCAGTGCTATGCTTCTTCGAAGTTAAGTGAATCAAGATTGCGTAATCTCACGAATATTGCGACGCATTTACATTTGAGTAAAACTATGTTAGCATTGATGCACGGTATTGTTGCAGGACGTCCGTTTATGTGCTACCAGAAACTAGAACCATTGAGCCAGTGGCCACACTTTGTAACTCATACATCACTGGCTGCACATGCCATACTTGTAAACACACAAACACTGAACCACCGCGTTCAACAATGGGATCGCAGGCGTGAGGCGCAATGAGAACGGGAAACCCTGAAATGAACGAAGAACGAATGAGTTGAATGCATTAAAGACTTGCCTTGTGTTTTAGAAGTTTTTGTCTTAAGCATCATGTGGCCATGTACGGGTTCCCTTTTAAAGTGAGTGTGAGTAGCAAAAAACTCAAGCCAAAGCCTAGAATGCATGCCTTAAGCCGCCGCTGCCGTGGTTCGTGGTGGCGGCAGCAGTCACAAGTACGTACAATATCAAAAGTGAACATAGAAAATCAGTGCGCAGTGTTTTAGAATCAAGTCTTCTGAAACGAGGAGTGTTTTTTGATCATCAATTTCGCTTTTGCTTTGCTATGCTCCATCGTACGAAACTAAACAAACCTCTTTTTCATATTTTTATGCATTGCGTGGTGCGAGTTGGTGGACAGAAACTCACATCTCTGCGATCAATCCGTCGGAACACTTTGTTCGAAGCGTGCCGTGCCGTGTTGTGCAGCAGTGCAGCCAGAATCACAATTCAGATCAACCTGCTCGCTCGTTGCTCACCGCTCAAGCAACGATTTGGTAAAAAAAAGTTCATCATTTCCATTACGCGTTGTTGAGTAAACAGGTCTACATTGTTGTAAAAAGTGGTCAGGTGGATTGAAGCCAACGTAAGGCCAGCTTCATTCTCCGTGCGTTCTTCTTGAAGATTGAGCTGTCGCAATTGAAGAAGTCCCAGAACTATTGTGCTTTGTATTGTGCACTTTTGTCATCTCAAACCACTTCATTGAATCTCACTCGTTCAGTTCAAGTTGAGTTTTGCATTTTTCAAAATCCCATTCAGTTATTTCTGAGACATGCTGATGCGATGAAAGAAATTACAATAATAAGCCGCTGTGCTTAAACGGAGTGAAACACCACGCAGTGAGCAGCTCAAAGATATTTTGAAGGATGAAGCTTTCATTAAAATAGTCAGAACACCAGAATCAGCAAAAAGCGGGAGATGAAGATGAAAAAAAATTAAATAAAGACTAAACTTTAATTCTTTATTCTCATTTTTGTAAGAAAGAAAGAGCAAAGAAAGGAGACGGATAAACAAAGCGAAGACAGTCAGCAGTGACAAGATAAGAAAAGAGCCATCGTGTCACTGTGCTGCTGAGGAAGAGAAAAGGACTCGTCAGACTCAGAATCGTCAGCGTATCATCATGAAGCATCACTACCACCGCCAGACTCTGCATCATGTACACTTGCCTGCCTGCCTGCCTGCCTGCCAAGTGAGCAGTAGTCGCAGTTCGGGTTAAGAGACAATGGGAGCGTAGCGTAGTGAAGCGCAGCCCTACGCGGAAGATCGGTGCAACTGCCGTAGCTGCTCTTTTATTTTGGAAACGCAAACTCCCTTTTTACGAACAAGAATTCATTCTTCCATGTGCGCCGCACTCGGAAAGTTAACTCTGGTTACGTGGTTCATTTGTCTGCGAACAAGTTTTTGTGCATTGTCAATTGTTACGCCAACATATTCCTGAGTCCTGAAGGGTGCAAATACAGTTATCTGCTTGAAGCTGTGCGAAGTGGTCAAGAGTGTCCCACAACGGTTTAATTGCGTCAACGTTTCCCCTTATTCGAATCATATCAGCTTTAATCAAGAACCGAAGCTCAAGTTGATTAAAGCTTACAGTTGGAAACAAGGGTTGAAAATCAAACAAGACACAAGAACGAGACAGGAAAACCTGGAATTCTCAAGCAAAAGAAATATTTCACAAACTTTCTCCGCAGCGTCGTGACTGCCAGCAGGATGGGTTTCTCTCCGTGTCCTCCTTAGTCCACAGTTAAGGGAAGCAATAGGAAAAAGATTTTCTCGGCAACATGTGGCAGGAATGACTGTTATGACTTTATATGATCGTATTATAAATGTCTAAAAGATGAAAAACGAGCCGCCACTGCTTGCCGCACCGTGTCCGTGTCCGGGAGAAAAGATTTGTGAAAAAGGTACTAAATCTTCAGCACCTTTTGTATGCACGGTGCATCGTGCTCTTTTCACGCTTCAACTTCAAGCCGGTGTCGCAAGTTGCTTACAGTTCCTGGCCGGTCGTGACCACTCTGACGTAAACTGAGTTAAGTCAAGTGGTCAGAAAAAGAAGACAAAGTAGTACATATGTTCGTGTGTGTGAAGATCTACGATTATTGTAAGTGAATTTCTCGCGTACGCGTGCGGGACGTAACCTTCAACGGGAAGGCAAAAGTGAAAGAAGAAAAAAGTTTTAGTGAAAAGTCACGACAAACGAATTGAGATTGAGAGCAAAGCAGTCAAGTCAAGTCGCGAACCCTTCCTCACTGTTCCGCTGCTTCACTTGTGCGATGCCACTTTATCAAGAGCCCGGAATGATTTATTGGCGATTGAGATTCAGTAGCAGAAGAGATTTGGTAACAGAAGGAAGTTAGGCCTCATACTCGCACTCATACTCGTGCACACACGCGGTGTAAACGTCGAAACGACCTTTTCCCAGTCATAACCATCCAGGAATCAGCTGAAAACACACCGGCGGCCGTCTTGCTCCCTGATTTAAACATTTTGTGAAGTTCCCAGTGAATTTCCTTAGAAAAAGTGGGATAAGTCGTCCGAGTGTGGAGGAACTACAGATTGTGGAAGTACTAAAAAGAAGTTGTACAAAGAAGAAGTGCGTGTCGTGGCGACTGAGGGTGACTCAAACCGTGCCGACTTTTCGCACTCGCATTCTTCACTTATTCAATTTGAATAATTCTTGAAATGTGAATTTGTTTCAATTGTTCTTTTATGCCCTCCTGCCGCCTGCGCTAAACTGAAAACTTGGGAAATCTCAAGTTCCACAAAGTTTTTACGTTTCCTTCAACACATTTAAGAATCCTTCATTGCAGCTGGTCGGCAACTTTTTATTACGGCCATGAACAAGTGCTTGAAGAATAAAGAAATAAAAAGTTGGGTTTAAACGCAGTTGGGACGTTACAAACTGTTTTAAAATTGAGTGAGAACCTAAGCTCGGGATGAAGGTGGTGTGAAGTGAAAAGCCTACCGACTGAAATGCGAGAATGCGACAGTGGAAGGGTTAAGCTCATGTTCGTTTGTTTCTGAAATCTCATTATTTATAAATTGGTTTCAAAGATGATTGACAGAGTGTCACCATGCTGGACACGAAACATGACCCATCTCCCACCATCAGCCAACACGACCAGCATAATTAACCCTTTGACGATTGCTGGACTGAACAACAACTCGAGCAGTCCCGGCGGCTCGTCATCTGTGCTAACGATGGAGAGTCTCGACTCGCTCGAAGGATTCGAGTCCGGTGAGTCGGGTTTCATTGCGAGTCGACCGTCGATGGCCGAACTGATGGGAAATGTGCAACAGACGCAGATTAGTCCGGCGTTGCAGCAGCAGCAACACGGACCTCATTCAAATATGCTGAATAATAGCAATAATAACAATAGTCTAACCTCCTGCTCGTCTCCATCGTCTGGGCATCTGACTCCGATGTCATTAAGTCATTCTTCCTCGAATCTTATGCACGCTTCTCACCCGCACGAACTGATGATGATGAGCCCAAGTCATCATGAAGCGACAACTCCTTCGACACCAACTTCGGGCATAAACAGCAGCATGTACGGGCTGCCCAGTGAAATGGGAGTCATGGACGGTCGAGGTGGAATGGGACAACCGCAGCAATTACAGCCGGGCAGCGGTGGTCAGAGCAATGGCAGCAGCAGCAGCGGAGGAGTAAACGTGGCCGAGTACCCGTGGATGAAGGAAAAAAAAACAACGAGAAAAAACAACAGTCACGGGAATAGTAAGTCTCGTTTTAAACTTTCGCACGATATCATCAAACCTTCTACCAGCTATAAGTATTAGTTCTTCGAATTGGGAAATGTTTTATTGGCGTACGGAGCATAAAGTATATGTGCAGTTCATTGAATCAACTTGAGTAATGTTTTCGAAGTATTGTTGCACTCGGACGAGAAGGTTGCGAATATTTTAATTGCGGACGTTGAAATTGCTGCGAAATATTTTTGGCATGCAACATCGACGAGATAAGTACAGGCAATTCTTGAGACAAACAATTTTATCTTCTCAAGCAAGCAAAGACTGAAGATGAGTGGTGCTTGACTTGGTGAATGATTTGGGACTTGCGATCTCGTGGACATTTGCCCAGTGTTTAGTGCAGCAGGTGGAAGGGATGCCTTAGTACTGGATAGGACAGCAGTCGAGCAGTCAAACAAATTCGTGTCAATCGTGGGCTAAATTAGACGGTCACGTTCTCAACCTATTGATTTGAATTGTTAAAGGATTAGGCGTAGAGCCTGTATGCGTATGCCTCAGTCGGTAATTCTTTTAGACCACGAAAATTTGTTTAAAAGTATGGGCATTATTTTGGACAGCCGTGCGTCCAGTGAGTGGTCTGGTCGGCCATCCTTTGATGCAACCGGCCTTGTTACTCCATTCTCAAAGTTAAACTCAGCCGCGATACAAACCCAAAAACACGTGTAAAGAAGACAAACTGCACACTTTTCTTTATACGCTGTTCCGTGTTCCGTGTTCTGTTTCTTGCGGAACAATAACTTAATCTCCACACATGAATGCCCTCGAAATCTCCTCTCTCAAAATATTTGGACAGGTCATAAATATTTCAATGTCAGAACCGAAATGGCGATGGTAATATTCAATTCATAGTTCACAAGCCTGCATTTTTCAGTCGGACATTTTCATTGAATACTGAACAGCAATCGAGTGGATTAAGTCGTGCCTTACTAGTTTTGATTAATTTCAATGGAATGCAAAGTAGCAAAAGGCAAGAGCGCCAAGCGCTGGACAGAAATCAGAAAAAATCAAACGTTCGTTTCACGTAACACGCGACGGAGCTGCCATTGCCATTATGATGAATTTATTAGTTTGTATTGAATTTTTGGGTTTGGAGTCGTGTCACTTTTCATAAACATAAAATGTGCGATGAATAAATTGGCATTTAAAGCATTGATGGAGGAAGTGGAGGCATAAATGCCATAAATCTCACCGGTGCGATGCGAACGAGCCGCTTTTTACCCTTTAATTTATGGCTCTTCCTTCGTAAACTGGGCCTTCGTTTTTCAGCCAGGGCAGTCCGTCCGTCCGTGAAAGTTCGAACCCTTCCGCTTTTGAATGAATTTGAAATGAGCGTCAATTCTGAGGTATGACCGAATATTCATATTTTATTCTCCCGTTTTGATAAGTGGCAGAACGCAGAAACGGGTAGGAACCGATTGAGGGTTGTACAACAAATTTCGTTGCCTGCTGCCTTACACAAAATTTCAAACACCAGTTAAAGAAACTAATCTTCGAATTTATATCACAAGAACTCAAAGCCTTCGATTGTATTAATTGTGGTCCACAAATCATAAGACTACTTAATCCTATTAAAAATTTCAAAGCCCGTTTATCTGCGTTTGAAAAAGTGAACGATTCCTTTCACTTCATTCTCCATTAATGAAACGCACCTTTAACGCAAGCTTTTTGTCCTTTCACAATCAAGATATTCTCTCGCTCTCATCACATCACATCGCATCGTGCGCGCCCGAAAAGCGTGAAAGTTGAAAGCATTCGGTCGCAAGAATTGAGCCACATTGACACTTTACATTCGCATGGATTTCATTTTAGTGTTGAGCATCGCATCACCGTCACATGTTGTCTGCTACTGCTGGCTTCAACAATCTATCCATCGCTCGTCGTCGTCTGCCCGATTCACCCTCTCGCTCGCCGTGTCTGTCTTTTCTTCTGTTGTCAGCTCCGAGAGAGGAGACCAGAAAGGATGGAGCACTTAGTTCGACTTGAAGCCTCAAGTGATTGATGAGAGTTAGAATTCAAAGTCCGCCCGGCGATGCGATGCCCGACCGAGAAAAAATCTTGTGTTCCCAAAATATTGCGATCCCTTTCTTTTCTTCTCTCCGCGCTGTCTCTCCTCGCCTCACTATTCGCACAGAATCAAATTCACAAAGAAAAAATATTCAGTTCACTTCTTTTTGTACTTTTAAAGAATAGAATGCAAGAATGAGACTTGCAGATTTTTACCAAGTTTTTCTCTCCGGTTCCTGTTCGCTTTTCTGTTCTGTCAATCTAAGTCGATCAACTTGCTGTTCCCTCTGCTTGTACGAGGCGAGCTGCGTGAGTCTTCTTGAGAGCTGAGAGCACTGCGTCTTTGATCAGATCGCTTGCTTCAGGTTTCTCGTCAGATCGCTGATGCTTGCACTCAAAAATTAATTTAGGCTCGATCTTATTTGATGCTTGCCAGCATTGAATGTTACAGTCTCGAGTAAACAACCATTCACCGTAACAGCATTCCGATTCTATTGTTTCAGCACTGCACACCACCGGCAGTGACGTGGCTGTGGCGGTTTCGAACCCTGCTGATTTCTGCTCTCCCGGAGAGTAGCGGTAGCACAGGGGTAGCGTTACCCAGTCATGCAGTGCACGGCGGCACGGCTGCAGCTCGCCAAATTCACAATTTGTACTTTTTCACACGAAATCTTATCGACACAATTCCCGACTGCATCAACCCTACGTTTCGTGGCGTTTTGCGCTGCTGCTGCTGCTCCGTCATGCTCTGAATTTACGATTTTCAGTGATGAAACGATAGATGGATCGATTCAATCGTTTCTCCATTATCTCCGACACGGGCACCTTTGAATGCTGCTCTTTCGATACTTGTGCGTTGAGAGTGTGGTATTTTTTATCCAAACCTGGACGCTGAGAAGAAGTTGTTATATGCTGCAGAAGTACATTTTGTTCTTTCATGCCTGTCGAGCGATTCATTTGTGTTTTCTTGATTCTCCCGTTTCTTATTTTTAATTGAGACACGACCAGAAGCTATCTTTACATGTATTTTTATTGTAGTACCATTTTCGCATTTTATAAGCAACGTTTACGTTGCGTTCAGACGACATTGACAACTTCATCTGTCCGGTTCAAGCGTGGCGCATCATCTCATTAGTCAACCTGTTTTGTGTTTGTCATTACAATTCAGGAAGGGAACCCAGTTCTTTTCATCTCCACTCCATTCATAATCCCAGCGTTCAGCCAGCCTTCAGCCGTAGCCGCATGACAACTTGTCAGATGACCAAGCTCTAAATAAAAAGCCCCTGCCCATTCAACGTGCCGTTCCGTGTCCTGAGCTGTGGTGGCGTAGTGGGAAGGTGTTCAACGAATTCGTCCGTCTGGGCATTGAATGCGAGACCACGACATGCTGAACAATGATATAAACATCAATAAAACAAGCGAGTCATCCTAGCTTGGCAATTTGTATTCACCGCGCGACACGACAATATTGTTACGATTATTGTAGGCATAAAACGGGGCCCTTTTTATTTAATTCTTCACACAATAAAATTATAATATTATTTATAGTATCATATCACAGCAGCAGTAGCATGGCAAGTCAAAGTCTGCTCCTGTTCTGTGGGTAATAATGGAAGCGAATGAAATGCAAAATCCAACGTAAAGACGGCGGCAATGGATGAATGAAATGAATGGATTAAGGAGGCATTGGCGGCGAGGTGACGGTGCTTTTCACTTCACAAAGCGTTCATGTATTGAGTAGTATTATGTGAATGCGAATTGACATGTTATCAGCACAGGATTCACGTTGTATTACTCCGTGGAAGCCCTTTTCGCCGAAACATGAGCAACGCACGTCGAAACTCACACTCACATCAGACACTCAGACGTCTCCATTCACTACTGACTGCCCGATCCGTAGCAGCAGCACAGGGCACCAAAGAACACAGCGTACAACCGAACTTGTTTTCTTTTGTGTTGACAAAAGAAGAATTTATGTCAAGTCATTTGCCGTCACCGTCAAGCCAATGGAGCCAATATCGTGATATGATATCGGGAAAATAGCGCCGGGGTGAAGATATGTCCGCTTTAGTTGGAACATTTTGATTGCACAACCAATAAAACCATCCGAATGCCTGTTTATAACCTAAACGTTTAATGTTGTGGTCAGCGATGCTGAACTGTTGAATGAACTTGCCTGGGCTTCCTGACCAGCACATCCGCAGGTCGCCGGGGTTAAGCGGTTACCTCAACCTCATCTCCTGAATCTCAAGTGCCCTGCATGGTCGTCTCATGCAGCAAACCGCACTTTCCTTCTTTCTCAGACACACACCACCAAGCCACGGGCACGACCTGTGTGAAATAAATTTCCACTGCTTACCCTGTCCTGGTAATCACGCACTCTCCCCTTCTTGAGAATTCGTTGTCTTGGACTGAGCGAATTCGGTAGAGTGTTGAATTCATGTTATAATCCTGGTGCCTCGTAATGCATAATAAAAAGCGTCTTTAGTCTTTGGAACCAGATGACAACGACACGACATTCAGCAGCAGCAGTTGTGCAAATGCGATTGTGAATATTTGTGTATCGCGGAATTTATGAAATTCAGCAGAAGTCGCGTATGTCGTATTATTCTCTTGCTCGAACAATTCATTTTATTCTTGTTCCTTGCTCGTGCCCATGCTCAAGTTCTTTTTGTTAAAAGGCCAGAACGAGGTCATAATACATACACTTGAGCCTTTTCGCTCTGTCGCCCTGATGCGACAAGTGAAATGGCATTTCGAATGTCCATTCAAATGGTAATTGCAAAGATGTGCCCGACTTGCAAATGAATTCTCATGAACTGAGTTTTATGAAATTCTGCCCTCGATCTATACCGAAGTTGGGTAGAATTGTGCCCTGCCTACGTAGGACGAATTCCTTCTTGGCATATTCAAACGTCTGCTGATTCCTATAAAGATGCTCGAATTGCATCGCGACATTGCGAGCCATGCCGATGTCGATGTCGAAGCGTCACAGAGTAGGAGCCGAAGTATCACAAGAGCAGCAACATTATTGGCATTTGGCATTTGTTTTCAAATTTAAATAAAAGAATTCTTATCTTTCCACACGAGACAGTTGACTGACAGAATGACAACTTTTCGCAGTTGCAGAGATGACGAATTTTAAGATGCTAATATCGTCTTTTTGATTTGACAGAATTTCCTTTTCAAATTTGGCACAGGGCAAAGGCAGAGAGTGAATGAACGAGTGGGAAGATACATTTCTGCATGCCGCAGCAATGCTGTATTTCTAAGGACTTATGCCTTAAATCTAATCTCCGTCACAAGACTTGATCGCATGACGATGACGATGGCGATGAGTAAAAGACTGATTATCTTACCCTTTGTGACCACGGTCGCCGCAAAAGCAGCAAAAATTTGACTTGACTCTGAGAAAAATCAAGATTTTATAATTTATGGACACTACGTAATGAAAACCTGCACTCAATGCTCCGCTGCGGTCTGCTCCTGTCACAAGCAAACGAGCACAAGCAGGCACATGTAAACGAAGGAAAGCTGAATATTTTGGAATCGGTCCAACAAAAACTGTTCTTAATTTACTTTGCGCTCCTTTGCGTCCGTGTCAGACATGCTAGCACAAAGTTTGCCCCTTTTCGTGTAGTGTATTCTTATCGGCCCATGAATGACACGGGAATCATTAGCCGAACCGAACCTGCGCTGCACTGTGCGCTGTATCATCTTGTCAAAGTCAGATTTTTCTGGCTTCCGAAAGTTCAATGTTATTGATGTACGTGAGTACGACGAAAATGTTTCAACAACGCGACACAGTGCAAAATTATGATTATGAAAGAGTCTTGAAATACCGATGCAATGAGTAATCTTCGTGTACGAGGCTGCGTGCGACCACGAGTGAGCTATTAATAGGATAGTTTTTCTTAAATAAAATTCAGTAGTGCTTAAAACAATGGATTAAGTGTTTATGTCTTAACTACATTGGCTAACCCTCGTCCATGAGTACTGCAAGCTTGAACAGCACAATAACAGTGAATGGAGACATAAAATTGAAGCTCTGAAGCAAAATTGGGCGTGGGATGCTGACTGACAGTTAACTGCGGAGGCCAATGGGTAGAAGCTAGAATAACAATGAAGGACACGCAGATGATAAAAGCAGAGAGTGACAGTAGCAGCCAGCACAGAGAGTACACTGCTTTGGGAAGCGCACCACGGCAAAGATTTCGGTGTCAATCAAACTTTGTAGGCTCCATTCCTCTTGCACTGCTTTAAGTTTAGGGCCGTTGAAAGGGTTCGAGTTTGGCGTATTCTGAGGCAATGTAGTCTGCAACGTAAATACAATGTCAGCCCTTGATGTTCTTTTTACCTTGCCAATACCATTGCCGCCATGTCACTTGTCAGCGTATCCTGCTTCAATTTCACCAGTCGATCTCCTTTTCTATTCGTCCGCGGTGACATTGAGTTTCGGGTACATTTAGTTCATTTTCATGCATTCAAAGTGCATTTGAATTGACAGTGCCCAATTCCTCCAGCCGATATCTCTGCCATGCAAGTCGTGCATGCCATTTTCATTTTCTGCGTTTGACATCACAAGAGAATTATATCGAAATATTGAACACTGAACCTCGACTTGCAAAAATTCCAGCTGCCAAAGCTTATCTCCGAGTTTCAATCTTCGAAGACGAGGACGACGACGGAAAGAAAGGAATTCTTGTCAAGCGCTAGAAGAAGAATGACAGTTTTCTGAATTTTGAGAGAAAGTGACTCTCGGGTCACAAATTACGAGTAAGAAAATCTGACAAAAGTTTGGGGACAAAACATGACGCAATTTTCTACACACACAGTTCGTGGGCTTCTGAAGGCCAAAGCCGCTCTCTGCCTCATGACGAGGCTGCGCAAAATGTACGATAAGACCAGCTAAGGAGAAATCTAAAGCTAAGCGTGAAATCTTACGAAAGAATAGTTTGGGACGCGACAGGTTTTTCTTTCCAGCATAAAATGCTTCAAAATCGAAGCCTGTCAGTGCTCTGTGTTCTGTTCAGGCAGAGGAAGAATCTTCGGCCAAGCATAATATTTTGAAATTGTGAAATGCTGAAATCCTCATCGATAAGCCTGGTGGATTTCGGAGCTCTCCGTTCTTGTATTGTATTCTATGTTGCTGCTAGAAGCATTCATAAGAGCTTGACAATAAGATTCGCGATGTGGAATACAAGAACGCATTATGTCTTACACTCGGGCGCTGAGGTGAGCTAGCTCAACTTTTTTGAGTGTTGGTTGTGCGTGGTTTATGGAATCTCAAACGTAAAGAAGCAGGCCGCCTCTGCTGTCTGCTTTCTCTGCCCAGAAATTCGAATTGGACCAGCAGACGTTGCTCGAGACGATAAGCGTCTGATTGTCTGAGTTGTGCGCTGGGTTTCTTCACGGGACGGTTAATTTACAGTGACTCATTTCATAATTCGCTGTACTCGTGCTATGAGTCGTGGACAACTTGGGCAAGTGAGATACACGTGTTCGCGAGGTCAAAATCAGGATTCTCAGTCGATGACTACCTCACAGCACTTCCTTTCGTCTGCTGATCCACTTACTGAATATTTATTTAGATTTTTCAGTGTCAGACGAGCAGTCTGGCTTTTTGAAAGGCTCAAACTTGCAGGCGGCGACGAGTTGAGTATCATTGCCTTTGTCTTATGGTCTATTAGAACTTTTATTACACGCCTAGCGTCTTGTGCCTGTGATCTAGTCTAGAATTTTAGGTTCATGTCGAAAACCGTATCGTAGACGCCCCAAAAGAGTGCCGCCGCTGCGCCTCACTGTCTCAAGCCTGAGTCTGAGCTACTCTTTACTCTCTTTCACTGCAAACTTGCATGTCTGTGTCATTCTCAGACTTTATTACGCATAAGACGGAGATGATGAGATGAAAAGTCAAGTTTGAGTGAGTAATCTTGTTTGTTTTCCAGAGACATAAAGGCTTTCGAAGATGCTTATGATGTATGAAAAGGGTTGTGTCACTTTATGCTCATCTTTTGTCTTTCCCTTTCAAGAAGTTGCTACTGCATAGCATCTTGGTCATTTGTTTACACAACACCGACACTAAATACTAAAGCTGCCTGATGTACTGAACGCTGGCGACTTCATGTCACAGCCACTCATTTACGTCAAACCAAGGCCACATCAGCAGTTCGCCAAAGTATTCCAAATTCCAATTCTAATCGACGTGATTGAGATAGAAAAACGTTGAATGAGATCTTCGATGATCCTAAGATAATTTTGTAAATTGTAAGGACAACATGCCCAATGCGTTCACCCAACACATTAGTTTTGGGTAAAGAAATCGGCTATACACTCACTTAATGGCGCTACACAGGCAGGGTGGGTTCAATGAAGATTTCGTTTTGAGTGAAAAATGAGTTTGACTGTCGCTGTCGTGTAATTTTTCTACTGCTAATATCAACATTGTGAAAGTGAACTCGTACAATGCAATGGCATATGTGCGCTTGCATGCCAGTAATCTGTTTGATGTAAAACATTAATACAAAAGACAGACGCAAAAAAATGAAGCTCGTATACAAATGGTGAATTGGTGCATGCAAAGTTGTAGAGTCAGAGCGAGAAGGAAGGCTGACATCAATCATTCCTACTTCTCGTACGGTTCGAACTGAGACGACATGTCGTAGCTGTTTGATATTTCGTTTCGCAGTAGTTGCTTAGTTGTAAGTTGTTTTACAAAACAAGATGACTTATTTTATGTTCCGCTTCGAGAATAAAAAAATTAAGAGCGAGTTGCCTCGCCTGTAATGTAATTTTGACTAATGCAATATTTGTACTCAGAAAACCCTACAATTCGGTTATGTCCAAGAATCAACATCCACAACGCAAAGATTTGGTCATTTGGTATTTTTCAATTTATTTTTGAATATTTCTTTTTGAATCATTTTCCCAGATGGACTCCCAAGAAGACTCCGCACTGCATACACAAACACACAACTACTCGAGTTGGAGAAGGAATTCCATTTCAACAAGTACCTTTGTCGGCCAAGAAGGATTGAAATTGCTGCCAGTTTGGATCTAACGGAAAGACAGGTCAGGTGCTTATTTTAATCACGAGGTCATGATATCGGCCAGCGGGTCAACCTTTAAATGCTCCACACCTTAGAATTCTACTTTCGTTGTAATTTTCAAGAAAGTGGCAATTTCTTGTCAAATTCGCAATACTAATAATTCTGTGTAATCAAACTTTGAGGGAAAAGCCGATAACTTAAGCCGACGGACAAAGTCCGTCGCATAACACAATCAATGAGAAAGATTTAAATTTTGCGTTTCTTCTTTTAAACAGGTGAAAGTCTGGTTTCAAAATCGTCGGATGAAACACAAGCGCCAGACCATCACAAAATCAGGAGAGGACGGCGACGGAAAAGACGGAGGCGGTTCAGAAGGGAAATCCTCCTCAAAATGCGGCGACAAATCCTGCAGCTCCGGTGGTGGCCTGGGCCTGGGCTCTCCCGATGACAAGAAAAGTTGTCAGAGTTGTGATCTCATGACGCCATCGCCTCCATCTCCGTTTGGATGTTCAACACCAACGCTTGCTGCAATGAACTCCGGAAACGCAGCAGGTGGATCGACCGTGACTATTCTGAACGGTGTGTCGCCGTCCTCATCCTCGGCTGCGACGGTGGATAACAACAATTCTTCGTACTTCAAAGATAACAACAACTCGAATAATGGCGACACCAACGGAACGAGTGCTTGCACAACAATGGAGTCCCCAACGACTGTCAAAAGTAGCAAAGGAAGTCTTGGGTTAACGACCAAATCCACGACGGGCAAAAATAAAAATGCCAGCAACAATCAAAGCTGTAATAATAGCAACAATGAACTAACAATGACAACGACAAGTGCGGCCAATGACATTCATCTTTATAGTGGTAGTGCTAATATAAACAGTAATATTAAGAACGAGTTTTACGGACATGCAATCCCAACGACACCACCACCGCCACAACGAAACAGTCCACGTGGTCGAGGAAAAGGTCCAGCGGCGAGCAAGAAATCTTTCGTTCACTCGCCGTCTGACGTACCAAAACTCCAAATGCCGCAGCAGCAACTTCAAGGCGCAGGTGGTTGTGGTCCTATGATGATGGACATGGACCATCTTAATGATCACAAGAGTCCATTGCTCGAGAAAATAACAAACTCACGCTCCGCAACTACAATAACATCTTGCGCTTCATTATCAACCTGTTCGCCATCTCCACTGCTGAATCATTCAATCACAAGTTACGGGAAAAATAATAGTAAGAATATTTCAGGTTTAAGCGGCGGTGGGATTCTGATGTCGACAGGGACGGCGGCACCAACGAATACAAAGCAGTCGTACAAGAAAAAGAACGCCAACAGCAGCAATACTGCCAATAACAGCAACAGCATGTTTAGTGCAATGCCTTCTTGTCACATTAGTAGCAGCGGCAGTGAGTACGGCGTCAGTAGCGGTGTGCCCAATAACCGAATTCAGCCCGGCACCCACAATCAAATGAGTCGGTTTCAATTTCCCAGCACTGATCAGAGAATGTCGAATCACTCTTCTCTAAAGAGCGCAATGTGCATGGACGCGAGCAATGCTACTGGTGGCTCTACTTCGAGGTACTACAGTCATTCTGGTTCACCGCATTCTGTGGGCTACTGCCCAAGCAGCGGCGGCAGCGCTCTGCCACAATCGCCGTACGGCGGTCCCGGACAACCACAACACGGCTACCAGCAAGACAATTATAATTCATTAGCGTACGGCAGCAGCGGCGGTGCTGCAGGAGGAGAAAGCAGCATCGGACAACATCCGTACGGAGCGGCGGTGGCAGTTGCTGGACCAGACTCGATAATTTTATTGAACGAACGCGAGTCGGTCTACGGACAGGCGGCGACCGCAACCACAATCGTACCTGGTGGTGCTCCTGCTGGTTACTCCCATTACAATTCTTATGGCAACTATCATCAACAGCATCATGACTCGGGTCCCGGTGAACCTCACGCTCACTCTGCATCGACTTACTATATCACTTCCAATTCGAATCTTCCTGTCTCCAGCCAATATGCAAATCATGGACATCAGCAGCATGGAGGAGCGCTTTATTCCAACAACTCTCCTTCTCATAATAACGCCACTACAGCTTCACCTCCATATGCCAGTGCGTCGGCGAGCAGCGGTGGTTACATTGTGAACGCGTCTGTTGACTCTTCTGTCGCTGAGCATGCAGGCTATTACGGCGGCGGTTCTTCCGGAGCAGCAGCGGCAGTATCAACAAACACGACTCAATTTAATTCAGTTGGCACGAATTCAACTGGTGAGACTATCTACTGCACACGTCCAAATAGCTCTGATACTTCTGCTACAATGTGTGATTACGTTATTAATGATTCAGGTACACCGACGACGGGGGTAGGATATGGACCTGCTGGATCATCCGCAAACGACGTTGATGAGTATCAGCAGCACCCGCAGAGTTATGCGAGTTACTTTGACCAGTCCCAACACCAGCAGCAGCACCATCCGCATCACGGCGGCAGCAGTCACCCACATCAGCAGCATGTTAGCCATCACCACCACTCCGGTGCGGGTGAAAACTCGTCGGATTTTAATTTTTTGTCAACAATGAGCCACGAATATGCCCCCGAATACTATCAACTTAGTTGAACTCCTGAAACACGCACTGCATACTGCAAAGGCTCAAAGTGTTCTTGGAATTCATTTCAACGCCAATCCAAATGCATGCGAAATAGATACCAAAGACGTAACCCTAAAACTATCTTCGATTATTTTACTCTCACATCGCGTAATAGTAATTTAGCGTACACTATAAATTAGAGCGTAGACAAGACAAGCAAGGTAAAATAACCAACTGTATACGAGAATTGTATTCGTGCACTAATTTAAGTAATACGACCTGACATTTCGATTACATAAAACAAATTGTACTTAAAATACTACTTGTTTGAGCAAAGCGAGTGCACTGATTTCTCCGCTAATTGTCACTATTACTATTACTTAAGTTGTGGTTAGAATCCGTGCATTTTGCACTTAAAACCTTAAATGCTACGTAGAACTTAAGCTCTTACTGTACGACAATGAAGCACTTTACTCTTAGACTATATAAGCATGATTTTATAAGCATTGCAATACTAGGTAAGGTCAATTTATTCAATCCACCTTGTGATTTCAGTTTTAATAGAATAGCAGCGCCCACTACTATTAGAAGTTACGTATCTAACCCGCCACCGATAGTTATTTTTATGCTTTGCAGTGAAGCCGTAAGTGCGGCAAGTATTAGCCAATACAATTCAATTGATGATTGATTTATTGAATTGATTTGTCCATTCTACCGTATCTTGTGTAACTAATTTTGGCACGCGCGGTGTAAGATGAATAAATGTTGTTGTACGAATAGCACAAGACGCCGAAGCTGCTGTTGCAATTAAAAGCTTTCAAGCGAAAGTGAGTCAGTTCAAGCTTCAATGTACTTCAATCCAATCTTGGTACTTTCGAGTCATGGCTATGCTGAACGCATTGCCTGCTTTTTTGCGAGATGACGATGCATTGACGAGAGTATCATCGAAAGGAGCTACTGGTACGCTACCAACTTTTTACCACACAACGACGAGGAGAACGAAGTCACATTTCCCTATTTCAATCATTTACATAATGGCTCCACAGACCCAAGCCCCATCGATCCGACAAATAAATATGCAAACACAAATGTAATAGAGTCTGGCTCGTCCTTGTGTGCGAGGAACGCGGAAGGAAAGACAAGAGATTAAGAAGCACCCACCAATTTAAGTGTGGCTGGAGTGAGCGTGCAGTGAATGTGCTGAATGCTGCGCTCTTTTTTGCTTAATGCATTAACAAAATGCGAAGAGATGACAATACAAGGACGCGGACGTTGTAGTTGCGTGGTATTGCGGCATGCGAAACGAGATGCGTAAACGATGTTGTGGGGTAAGAAAATGAATCAACGGAACGATGACATAGAAAAGAGATGATGAAAAAGAGAGATCTAAAAGTTGGCATAATTATGAGCCGGCCGATATAAAAATTTCGCAAAGAAAGGCCGTAGAAATGCAAAAATACATTTCAAAAGAAAATTAAATGAAAATAAATGCAAATATTGTGTGAAGAATGAAACTTGCGCCATTTGCGATCAAGGCACACGACACAAGAAAGCTAGACATTCCAGATCTTCAGCAGATTGCTGTGCAAGAGTGATCACCAGAAGCAACTGAAAGAGACGACGACGAGTCGGAATAAAATAAAAAGTCAACGAATTTTTTGAAATGGTGAAATTATGCTAAATGCGTGTGCGATGAGCAGTCGGAAAACAAATGGATTCAGTTTTGCCATTTGATATCAATAATATTATGTCTTTATTGTTTAAGACAGAAATGATTTCTTTTATGGCTCAGGACTCTTGTTTCGAGAGCGGAAGGTTAAAGAACATCATATCACTCGTCAACTAAAAACAAAAATGATTGCACGCCATACCGACAGCGCAACATGCAGCAGCACCCATCATTCTACTCAAGCTTTCTATGTATTCCATCGTTCATGTCGATCTCCCTTCAACCCGAAACCTGCATCCAAGTCTGTCGCAGTCGTCTTTGTCGCATCTCGAGCTCCTCGGAAGGGTGCATATATTTTAAAACAAGACTCGAGTCGAAGTAGCACTCACTCAAATCTGAAATATGTGAAAAATGTACTGCGAGTATCCATTACATGACGTAGACGGAATATGGAATCAGGAAGAAATGATTTCGAATTTGGCGTGTCGATGTCGTGCGCTGAGTTGCTAAATGTATAAAGTTGCCTGGCTTGCTTACTCTGAAATCTGAAATACGAAATACATGCGCGTAGCGCAGTGCAGCTATTGGAAAATATAATTTAAGAGAGAAATCCGGTCGCCCAGAAAGCGTACGCGTTACGCGAGTAAAAGCAGTCAGCGCAGCGGAGAAAGGCTCGCAACAGAGACAACAAAAGCGGAACAGTGGGGATCTTTGGAGATCTGAATTTCACAATCATATATCATCCTCAGATCCAGCTGCCAATACAATTTATGCATGTATGCATGAGCCTTACTTGCGGATATTCTATAAAAATATGCACCGAGCGAATGTTCTGTCTCGGGCGCAGTTCCGTCACTTCGTGTCGTATTACATCATTTCGTGAAATAAAAACAATACAAAGCACCGTCGCATCCGGTGCGTTATCGCTATAAATATTGGAAAACTAGCAAATGCGAGAAACCATCTTTTAATTATTGATCTTGAATAGTAAACTTAAAAATTCTCCAATTTGAAGAATTGTAGGCACCGTTCCGAAAGTATGCATGGATGAATTATGAATTACGCATGCCACGCGCCACAACGAAGGCTGCTAAGAAATTACGTAATATTGTACAAAGTTCAGGCCGTAATTTTATAATGAGTAGGCAGCGAGCGAAAATCTGCTAGAAGAAAGCGGAGAGAGCAAAGAAAGAGGGCATTAGAAGGCAAGAAAACAATTCCAAGGTAATTTCATCATGTCCCTCTGGGGAGTTGTATTTCTTTTAGCCCATATTGTTCCCGTTCACAGTAGAACAGCATCAGGCAACAGGCCACCACGCCGCGTGCTACAGACAGCAGACACAAACTAAAAGGCGTATTCATAATTTCAGCATATGCATTCTTAAATGCGTGTAATAGAAAAATAATTTCAGGTTCTAATTTTTGTTGCTGAACCAATTTTCAACTCTTGCACAATTCATTGCGTTTACTTTATGCTGCATACTGCCCCTAAGCATAATTTTAATGAATCTTAAGGGAATTGAAACACAACGAAGCTGGTACAAACTAAAAAAAAGTTCTTTAACTTATATTCTCTGCCGTGCATAAATACGTGAAGAATTTCTCAAGAAAATTAAATATTAAGATCCAATTCGCATTCTCCTAAATTGAATCATTTTGCCAAACAAGATTTAGATTGAAAATTCAGAAGATTGGGCGCTGATTAACTTGGCAAGGGCATAGAGTTTAAGCAGGCTGTGGTGAAAAGCGAGCGAGTTAGTACGATGTCGTAAATCAAGGTTAAAGCGATGTAATTTAGTTCCCACTGCGCGGTCGACTGCTTTTTTTAATGGGAGATTTATGGTTTGTTTATATGGTGTCAAGTTTACGTTCTTTCTCTTGAGTAGCGGCTTCTCGCCTTTCTAAGCCAGAGACTTGCTTGCCTGCATCTCGCCTGCAGTCTGCAGTATCCATCCGAGATCCGAGCCCGTTCATGTACTAAGTTATTACCTGCAACACAGACCTTGACATTTTTGCCAAAACGGCAGACATGTGATATCTAAAACTTCTTCGTCCGATTGAATTTGAAACAGACCTAATCAGGGTTTCGCTAATTTCGAACTACAGAACTTTAGAAGAATGCTTGATATGAGAGAAAAGGGCAATTTCCGTAAACGGAATCTTTCTATGTGCATCACAGGACAAAGACGCCGACAATTACATACGCTTTTAGCGTAGTAGGTAAGCATTTGACTCAGTTCAATTCAACTCAAGTTTTATTGTTGCTTTTGATTTTGTCAAGTTACACCGTCGAGCCGTAAAGCCTTTGGCACGGGAAGTTCGGTTTCATTCTAAAAATTGTTCTAACCAGTTGCTATTAAGTGGACACGATGAGTAATGATCAATGAATGAGCCGGGCGTTTGAGAAGGGTAAATCTACCGTCATCTGTGAGTTGAGTTTCGAACTTGTTTGAGCCCCATTCTTGCCTTCACCACTAAAATGTTTAATACTTCACGAAAGAGTGTAGGAGCCTCGCTCGACGGACGCGGAAGGAACGATCCCGCAGAAGTTTATGCACAATTACGTAGAATTCTTGATAGAAGCCTGAAATTGCAATTGCGTGATTTTGCCAACTTTCTTTCGAAATCTCTATAAGTCCAGTCACCAGCACAGTGTTCGGAAAGGAAAAAATGGGTGCACTTTATCTTGTGAACTTAAAATTTCTGATTCGTACATTGGAGCAGCACTTCGTTCTTATCAGCCCCTGGCCAGTCGCTTGCATATGTACATGAGGAACATTGTCTGAAAAGACATTTATGAATGTGATATTTCGAATTGCAAACGCATCAAGAGTCTTCCGCACGCACTTTTGATCCCGACATGGTCCTTTTGTGGTGGTCACAGTAAAATGATGGATCGATCCTCTGATTGTGAAACTCTCAGCCGGCTTGAGCAAAATGTGAGGCAACAGCGCAGCGGCCAGCAGACGATATGGGGGTTAGTAGTCTCTTTTATGCAAAATACCCCATGTTTGTGAATACGTTCCTAATGTGGACAAGGTGAACCACCTCATCAGTCAAATCCATCACTTTAAAAAATGTTCGGTTATGACTTTACGACTGCGGCGGCTGTGACTGAGTGAGCGCGGACCGGCGACGAGCGAAAAAGAATAACAAATCTTCTCTTGTCGCTTTCACACCAAATAATGATACAAAGCGTCAGCACAATCTCTGACGCTGCTTCGACCAGACAACAATGATGAAAGAATTGTTCGTCAGCCATGCACTTCGAAATTCAATAGAATTCGTGGAAATTGATTGCCGACGCGAGTTTGCCGAACTGCGTCCTCTTATCGATTCCTCGTCTGGGCGTTCACTTATCTGCGACTGTAACACGAAGAATTCTGTATTCAGACACTTGTACTGGCATTGTTGGCTCTGCAATTCTGATCGCACACATTGTTCATACAATTTCATGGTTTATCTTTGGAATTAGTAGATTAACAGCGACGGAGCGGAAAAATATTGAGAGAAGGGTAAATGCAAGATGAGGTCACGATCCGGCTAATCCATCAAACGACGCTGACATCGGTCGTTATTGCACTGCACATTGTGGGGACCTTTCGAAACAATACACGCACGAAACCTTTCTCCGAAAACGGAAAACTTGGCGCACGGGGTGAATTCGGAATGTCTTTGGTAGGGCAGGAAAGCAGAAATGGTCCTAAGAGTTCACGGGATTCAGCGTGCGACGGTGGTGGTTAAGTGCATATTGCACAAACAGAACGAATCAACAAGACTTAATTGATCTTTCGCGAAAATTACACTTTACGGATCATCAAGAATCTATTCAGAGCAACTTAATTTAACATTGGTATTTTAAGCATAACGGTGGCGTGGTTGGCGTTTCGCAATTCTTGACTTGTTCCTGGTAAAGTTGGAGCCCTTGAATATATTCGCGAAAGGGAATATTTAAAAGCAACTCACAAAAGTAAGTCGATCCGAGTTAGCGAGCTTTGAGTCTGAAGGGTTGTATCTGTTTCTTGCTACATACAGGGTGACAATGCTCAACTTTTCATCCAAACTTTGTCATTTCGCCATTATTGTTTAGTTTATGTCTGGTCGCGAAATTGAAGTGAACAAAGGAGGCAGGAGAACGAAATGTGTTCCGAGGAGAATGGCTGACTCCGCGGACCAAATTATATTACGGCTGAGAGATCCAAGAAAAACTTTGTGTGACGAGAGTAGAAAAATGTACAATAAAAGTGATCTGTCTTGTTGGTGTCAATTTTATGTATTTTTTTCTTCGATGAACCCATGCAGCATTCACATCCGTGTGCGCTTGGTGGTTCGTGGAGCGGAGCGGAGGCCTGAAAGTATCACACATGTGACTGCTGTGCCGCTGTGACTGAGGATCCAACCGACAACCGACATAATAGCGAATACGAATACTTCCATCTAAACACAATTTTGGGACGGAGTTCTTCTTAAAGCTTCTTTCCTTGTTTTCTCTTCTCTTTTTCTCGCGTTGTTAATTTGCTATTGCGAACAAGTAACAAGCAACAGTGTGAACGAACAATAACACGCATCTCGGATTGCTGAATTTATGAGTGACATCGAGGCGCTATTCCAATGCTATTGGCATTAGGTTCATACAGCTGCCATTGTTGACCACAGGAGGCATGAAAACTTTGGCTTCGCAGCGAAAACGCTTAGCGTAAATTCATTACCGACTTTTAACTGACCTCACTTGTTTACCTCAATCATCTCCCAAGAGTCCGATTGATCATCTTGCTAACGCTAAGCGTAAGAGAAGGTTACAAGTTTACACTCGTTTTCTCGGCCACCATGAATGAACAGCAAAGAGCGGAATATTCATGAAAAGTTTACCAACCGAGTCAACCACAAAATTTAGGAACTCTTTGAAGTTGATTTGGACCCACACGCTATTGTGTTGATGAATTTCATTTTCTTCTACGAATACCGTACTGGATGTGTGGTGCGGTAAAGTCATGGACTGGACTGATCAGAACAGCCAGAAAAATGCAATATTGGCAAGAAGAGAAGTTACTTGCTGGTCCGGGCTGACGCTGACACGGTCTGCCATTCACACACATGTACGAAACACAAGCCTGGCCTTGCCTGGTCTCGTCTGTCCGCCCTGCACTGGCATACATTATTCTAGCACATCGTACTCGTATACCTTATCTTGGCTTAATCGATAATGACACTTAATTTTGATGGATTACTCCACATTTCCAGAAATTCAGGTTTTTGTCTCTTTTTTCTCCATCCTCTGAACTCTGCTCTTTCTCCTACCCGTGAATGCGTGAATACAGCCAGCACTCATTCACCACGCGCACATCTTTTATTTCATTACTGACAATTTCTCTGTGCCTTCTCCCCAAAACTGCTCCACATAAACTCAGCGTAGGTCGCCGTCGGTCGCGTCGTGCATCACACATACTTCTTGCATGTATCGTCGCGACCGTTTCAATGCAAACGCTTCTCCTTGTTACAGTCTTGAAATTCGCTGCGGAATGTGTTACTGCCTGCACTATGAACACGACGCCGAGATTTCACTCGATCAATAAACTCATATCAATTCAGTTTAATTACATCGCCACAAAAATTAAAGTTCTGCTCTTAAAATTCCGGAGTGATTTTATACTTCGTTCTCGTGAATACAAAAGCTTAATACTGCTGTTTCTATTCCGGTGCCGGCACACTTCTGTCTATAATGCCATAGTGCAGCTTTCCGTACTTTCCTCGTCTCTTTCACTTTCATTACTTCCGGGTATTTGACATTTTAAAGAGGGAACCGCATATTTTCTCCCAGTCCGTGAGTTACCTGTGTCGGTGCATTATTGTTTACGTTTACCTGAATCGCGTGTGAACGAGAGGAAACAAATATTCTGCTACGCTGTGCGATGAAAATGTGAGGACTGCGACCGAGACCGGTTCCGTAATAAAAATCCATGCTCGTGGGGCAGCGGCGGCTGCTCAACATCATGCAGCACGACGATGGCTCTTATTGATTCATAATAAATAGTCAAGTCCAAGTCAAGTGTATTGCATCAGCGAGGAAAGACCCAAAATATTAAAGTAATAAAGCATATCATTATTTTATTACATCACAAAGCCCGTGCACGGACACAGACGAGGACGCGGCCAGTGTCGGTTAGGTGGGTCCGTGTCCATAATTTCAGGTGAAGTGGTTTCGAGCAATGCGAATTGCGCTCACGACCTCGCCTCGTAATGTAATCGCATTACGCAGTAACAGCAACAACGACAACAACGGCAAGTGGAATCTAATAAACTTGAACGGCTGAACGAAATAAAGCTCGTAATATGATTTTGATATTTTATTAAGTACAAACGTACTCATGGATGTGAACGCGGCGCGAATGCGATCGCGAGCGGGAGCAGGAGGGAGCCAAATGTTATGATATGAGTGGATTTATTATGCTTCTGCTGGTGCAGGTTACCGAGTCAGAAGTCAGTCAAGCCAGGCGTTTACAGATTCAGAGCAAAGCGTAAGCATTGTCTTCGGCTGTTGTGCTTTGTTTTCTGCTGATTCCATCTCTGCCCGGTGCGGTGCCACAATGCTGACTCAAATTAAGTAATAACTCGAGCTGGGAGCAACAACAAGTGCATGACATGAACTCCTGGCATGGGAAAGTGGAAGCGAGAAATAATCCATATCGATTAGATTAAGTAGATCGACCGCTCCGCTCAGATTTACAGATAGGAAACAATAAAAGCACAAATGCGTCATAATACAAGAGGCAATGCAAGGGTGAAACTTCTGGTTTATTGAATCGTACATACATACCACGCCAAGTCGTCAAAAGTTGTATAACAATAACAATTTCTTTTGAGTATGCAGTATAAACTGAGTAAAACAATAAGCACAAAGGTCAAATGTCGTAAGATAAGTGAAGCGCTGAATGCTGAATACTAATTGGTAAACTGAGCTACAGTCTCGATCGCCTATCAACTAGAATAAATATCTACCAATTAGAAGCGCCAGAATATGGAAAGTGCTCAGCACCAGCGGCATCCCCATCGCGTCGCACTTGACGTACTCCTCATCGAGCCCGTAGTCGCCTGGTGTCAAGCACTGACACTTGGACACTTCGTTGCACTCCATCAAATACGTTTGTGAGAGGCAGATTCCGTGAAGTGTCTCATTATTTTGCAGTACTTCGTTCTTCAGGGTCGTCATCGTGTGTTTGCTGCCGCCTGTCTTCGTTCGATTCGTATACTCCTCGATGATTGGCCTGACTAGTCTGGACCAGTCGTCCCGAGAGCAGTTGTCACCCACTCGGCCGTTAATCTGTCTGGTTAGAAGAAGCAGAGAGTCGAAGTCGGTCGTCTTCCGAGCTGCACCGCCGCTGTCACTTGTGATTGGCCGGCTCTGGGACTCTGCTTTGATTGCGCGACCCAGTTCGGTTAGTAGGTCCAGCTTAATTGTGTTGTTACCGGATTTGGTGCGAACTGTGATGGTTGCGGCTGCAGCTGATGCAAGTGTCACGAAGATCAGGACCAAATACACTCTATCCATCTCGAGTTGCAAACTAACTTGAGTAGATATTATCTGTTAGAAATTACAAATATTGCAATGGTAAACAAACCTGTCTAAAGTTTCACCTCACGTTTCACGTCCGACTCGGTTCGAATTCATTTTGGAACTGAATTCATCTTGGTCATGTAAATTTTCTCCAGTCGTCAAAACTCATTAGGGTTCATGACCTATGGTATAAAAGCTTCCTGTAATTGCTAAATCAATACGCGAATGCTGTGCATTTGCATTGTTCATTCAAGATTAGGTCTGAATGCTTTCTTAATCGGTTGATCGAAAGAGCTGCACACGCCTTCGCCTTTCATACCATACTGAAATGTTCCATTGGAAATTAGCCTCGTAACTACGAGACTACGAGCAGGTAGCATGAATGTGAAATGCGAAACGCGACTTTGGTTTTGGAGACAAAAGAGCGAATGACTTACGAGTCAGTGCATTGGCCTATTTATTGTACCAAATTAGACGACCAGCCCATAAGAATTCGTCATTTGTACCCGAAAACAATTAAGAGCCGTGCCACACACTGGGACTTGGATGTAAACATGCAATGCCGCAATGGGCAATGGCAATCCGATCTACGGACCGACACAGTAGTAAACACAAGAGTAAAGCTAATCTTGCATAATTCCAAGATTGTAAAGCTATGAATTTTATTATGGGTCTAGACAGAAATAACAGAAACGTACGTGTACGTGGTGAAAGCTTTTTGCTTCCTGGTTATAAAACTCATTCGTGACGATTTATTGCCTAACTACAACTACGACGTAGTGCTCGATTCCCGTGTATAGCTTTGTCTAAATATTTATACACGTAAATTCTACTCGAAAATACAACAAAACGTTTGCTTTAAGTCTGTCATTTTACTTCTTGAACATTGCATAATGTGCTGCCACCGCAGTCAGCGACAACAAAACGGTGCCTACTTGTCCAACACATCTCGCGCTGTGTCCAGTTGCAAAGGAGAACAAATTCTGTATGAAGCCCATCACGACAGCGAGTCCACCTCCGCCAGCGCCGCCGTCGCTCCGGTTCTCCGCACTTGCCTTGGCACACATGTCCGATGCGTACTTGAGATCAGCCGGCAGCTTCGAGAGGCATTGGCACGTCCCACCCGCGCACTCCATGATGTGTGCCGCCGAAAGGCACACCTTTGAAATGATGCTGTGGTCCTTCAAAATCGCCATCGCAAACGCGTTGTTCCTCTTGTCCTGCTCAGCCACGTTGCCTGCATTCAGTGCATCGTAGATCGGTTTCATGTGCTGAGTCCATGCAGCCGTGTCGCAGGAATCCCCAAACTTGGCGTTCTGTGCCTCCAGCATTTTCAGCATGTCCCTGATTGTCACCGAGTTGCCACCGCTGGGAGCCATCTTCTGATCCGCGATGGCAGGTGGCGGAGCTGCTGGTGCTGGTTTTGCCAGTTGTGTTATGGCCTCTGTCGCCGACATAATATTTTGAACCAGTTTATTGTCCATCAGGCGAGATGTTGCATTCGACACAGATGATGGTATCGCTGATTGTGCATTTCCAAATGCGATCGCCATTAGCGTTAGTTTAACTGCTAAAAGAATATTTAACCTTCGTGAAATTCCCATCTCTTCCCACAGTCAAACTATAATTTCGAACAGCACTCTTTACTTAATAAAAGCAATTCCAACAGCACGGCGTCCACAATTTTCTGACTTGCCTTCTTTCGACTTCAGAATCAGAATGACGGATCCTGAAATTGTTCTTCCGCAGATTGAAAACATCTGACCCAATAATTCTATTGCTGACATATTGTTAATAGGACAAGTTAGCCTCAATGCTTAATTGGATTGGTCAAGACTGTTCTTAATCTCGGAACCTCTTTTCTCGGCACGACTCGGTACATTCTGAAGGATGAGTGCACTTGCACTTGCATTGGTCAGCGAAGGTAGAAGGGCGACACATCTTGAGGCCGTGCTAGTTTCGAGTTTACCCACTTTCAAAGCCATCGAGTTCAGCCAGTTAACGCAACCGATTCAACAGCTCGTAATCCGTTAAAATCCATAAACCAAACTGGCTGCCGCCAGACTGACCAGAATTGGCACACTGAAACCAGTCAAAGCGCAAAAGTTGCCAACGATTCTCCCGAGAGATATCCTTTTAATTAGAGGAAAGTTTGGGCACATTTAATTTACATGCCGAGGGTTGCATGACACGGTCGCATGACTTAAAATTCACAGCGTGAAATGATCATTCTGATTTCTAACAACTCTAACCAAGCAAGGCAAAGAGCACGCGTCAACTTCGTTTCGTTTGGCATGCAACGCGCTTCATGACTCAACTCGCCTGACCACAGCGACAGTACAATGAGAGAGCGAGAGAGCTAACGTAAGTAACGACAGCGCCACGGTTGCTTTCACTTCCCGTTCCTTTCCTCAAAGATTTCCATACACCAGACACAAGTAACGCGCCTTGCGTGGCTTGGTGCTAATATCTGTATTATTACGAGGGAGAATTTCGCAATAACTTTCCTCTCTTTAACATGCACTGCCTGCAATTTAAGCCAAGTCAAGTCAACAAGCACATTTTTGTCCATATCGCATTTTTCTATTTTTTGCCGTGTACCCAGTACAATGTTGTGATTATCTCCACAATCTCCAGAATTCTCTGTGATTATGACTTTCGACTTTGCAAACTTCTTTTCCCAGGCTTCGTCGCACGCCGAACGATGTCTAGCAATTTTAACCCGGTTGCGTGACTCTCCACTCGCGTTCGTGTATCGCTGCAAGAGCACACGAGTCTTGATTCTGGTACTCCAAGTCTAAAGCCCATAAACATCGCATACAAGAGAACACAGCGCGAGTGCAAGCACAGGCAGAAAATCTCAAACGAAGTTCTGTTAGGGAACGGAGTCAAGCCCCAAAATAAAAGGCTGAGTGTTGGGCCCGCTCGAGTCCCGACTTCGACGCAGTAAAAATGTTCAAATTTTAAATTGAATGTGTTGCTCATTGCGATTGCTTTTAAGAGATGCCAAACTTTCTGCGTGAAAACTTTTCAATAATGAAATGATAAAAGAGGAGACGCAGAATGAGAATTTCCGTGTAATGAGAGTGCAAAGTTTATTTTTTATTCCGCTTGAAAGAGGCGACTTTATTCTGAGTACTAAATTTTATGCCGAACGATCAAATCAGCCTTGCAAAAGTCGCCTAAGAATTCAATGGGCCTTAAGTCATAGTCACAAAGAAGATCAATAACCAAGCACGCACGGAGCACCGCAGGAAAGAATGAGATCATGCCCAAGTCTAGCCAGACCATCACCTGACAACTATTTGACTACTTATTCATAATTTGAGTGACAAACTCTGATATTCGACTTGAATAAAAGAAAAGGAAAAAGTCACTGTTCAAGTTCAATTTAACTATTGACATGACATGAAGGTTGGAGCGTGGAGAAACTCACAGGTATTTACTTTGTCATTTTGTGCATGCAACGTAAGCAGACGGCAGAGGCAGGGCAGGCCATTCCTGTGTGCGTGCGACATCGCATCCTTAAAGTATGATGTCAATCACACATTAATACTACACGACTACTTTGTACGAGCACAAGATGCCTTGTCGTTTTGAGTTTCTATGATTCACTTGAGAAGATAATGGCATATCAAATATCAAAGAATCGTAGTAGCCATAGACTGAAGAAGAAGAATCGCAATCGCATTGAATAGGAATTTGAATACTTTATCGTCATAGGCCTCGCTGTGTCGTGCCATCTCCTTCTTTGTTCAGATCTCAGATCATGATCGCTCGTAAATATGATATCATTTGACAAAAAAGGCAGAATTGACGTGAAAACAAAAAATCGAATACTTTTGCTGTCCGATTGAAGATTTTGTTTGTTGTTTTGAAGAATTTGGAAAGGCGAGTCAAAGTCAATGGCAGGCAACCAGTTTGTGCGTTCACTGCAGTAGCTGTACTTATTGAATTCATAATTTAACGTGTGGCTGCAAGCGAAATTGTTAAAAGTGTGGTCAATGCGAGGAAAGCTGCTCGAAAGCCCGATGCCCACGTCCAAAGCTAACGCTCTCTGTTCCCAGAACACAATGCGATTACCACCACAAGTATTGGAGTTGTCATTTCAAGTATCTGGTACGGGCAGGAGACGAGAATGAATAAACGTTGTCACAAAGTGACAGCATCAAAAACTTTTAACAATATAAAGTGACAGTTGATTCCTCTCTTTCTGATATTCTTATTCCCTATCTCCCGTTCTGATACCACACCACAGCCACGCTACATCATTATTACCGCTGCACAGACCTGCCTTGCTGTTGCTGTCCGTCCGCCCCAATCGTAAATCAATTACTAAACCGTGTTCCCTTTCCCAGTAAGCACTTCAGGTAACAAACGCAATTTATGCGGACAAGCTTATCAAATGCTGGAGCTGAGCGTAATTAGTGGTAGAAACATCTCGATGACTTTACTTGAGTTGAATTTATCAGCTTACAGTCAGTCACAAAAAAAACTTCCATGCGACTGTAACACCTGACGTGGAAAACTGATAACATCGTAACAGTACAAATTACAATCTGAATATCGCGTTCTTAGCACCAGCACCCGAAACCAGGAAGGCGACGCACTGCAAATTGTTGTGACATGAAACGAATTGAAACAAAATGCAAATTTCGCCATTTCTAATCTGAGTATGTAAATTGAAACAAAAACATGATGTGTATTAATTACACAATCCAATGTGAGGGGTTTGAGTTGTAAGCAACACGAATCGATGTTTGACCACTTTAGGTTATGCAAGAACCGATTTTTTAACAAATTTTTTGTCCGTTCAAAAGTTGAATTAAATCCGGAATTCTCAACCAAACTTGCAGAACGAACCATCAAGTAAGCCTTTCAAGAATTGGTAACCAAAAAGTCATTTGAGTTGTTGTTTTATTGGGAAGGAATGCAACCTGCATATGTAGGTACGTATGTTCATTTAGTCCATTACCATCTTGTCTATCAGCGCTAGTTTCTTAGAAAGGTGAACGATGAAATAAGTAAACCGAATAACTTTCCCATCTCATTTGAACTGAATCACGATAATGCACAGTGCAATTGCGTTCACAAATGGCCCACTTTTTTATGAAGGACTTCTTCCGTTTCCTACTCCAAGGCCTCGTGCCAGGCGTCTGACGCACGTATGCTCCTTGCTATTATTAGGCTTCAATTCGCCTCACCTTTGTCAAGTGAAAGAATCAGCCTGTATTTAAAAGGGGAGTGGGAAAGTCCATTAATTTTCTTCGACGAGCACAGTTTCGGAGTTCCTACACGAAAACTAAGTTTTATGTAGGAAAGTGGGTGGATTAAAGCGTTTATTTCAAAATTACTGTTTGCGAACTCACACTCAAGCAAGCGTTTAGCCGCGTACTAAATTCTAGGTTGATAAGAGCATTCTCGTGAAAATAATCGGAACAGGTAAGTTGCATGCGAAGGTAATGACTCCCCGTCCCCGCTTGACTTTTACAATTTCTATCTCTCGTAGTAATCTCTTTCGGGCTCCGAAGGCACGTGACCAGAAACCACGAAACAATATTTACGTAGGCAGCCACTCGCCGTCGGCGTGCTCTGCTGTGCTTCGTGCAATCAAGTTGTATTGAGATTGCCGTGCCGTGCTCTTATTCACTTAAATATTTCGCAATATTAAATTCATGAACAGAAAGGGTCACGGACACAGGAATTAAATCACGGGTTGTGAAATTACGATTACTTACATGTACATTCAACTTTGCAGGAGATCGCACACGACATGGCGTGTCTGACTCTTTCTGGCGTTGTTATCTGAACCTCCGATCCAATATTCGATTCGTAATCGGTCGAGCCACTTTTGTGACCTCGCGTCCTGGCGTACAATAAATGCCCATTACTTCGGAATCTTATAAACACATAAGTAAAGTGTGTTTAATTAATTTGTCCAAGTTGACATCAAGGCGAAAGACATCTCCTGTCCTCATTCAGTCTTCGTGGGGAAATGATTCCAAGCCAAGAAATACGACGGGATTAAGGAAAGGGATGAAAATGCGATACCGGAGGAAAGGGTAACTTATTGCAATTATGCGAGGGCGAAAGGGTTTCACTGCTTGGAAGACGATGTGTCATTCACAAATGTGACCGTGGAAATTGTGAAAGACGAAAGAACCCCAAACTGAGACTGATTGACGACTTCTGCTCTAATTTCGTATTCTATTCCAGCCTCAAGTAATTTTATCTTGTTCTTAGCCCGTGTTGTTGTTGCTCAATAAAAAGCAAGTCGTATATTAAATTAAGAGAGCACAGAGCCTCAATTGTGCTATGCTAGGCAGACTTCTCTTCTCTGCTGCTGCTGGTGTTAAATTAGCTCCGCGGTTTACCATTTTATTTGTTTTTCGACAACATTTCTGTCACCAAAAAAGTGACTGATGAGACAAGAGTTGGAATGGATTAGGTGCCAGCGATTACGAACTGCGACCCGAGCCCAACCGTGTCCACGTCCACGAGAGCCAAGCCAGTGCATGATATGCAGTGCAGTGCGTGATGGTGTCGTGTTCTATATTTTAACTCTTTCCTCGGTACTTCTGCTGACTGTGACTACAGGCTACTGGCTCAACAGTGCTCACTCTCGCTCTCACCCTCTATTACATCTAAATTACTCTTCTTTGCCGGATCAAAAGATTACAGCTAATCCACACTGACAATATCGACTATCGGGTATTGCGTACTTCGACCGGGCACTGAGACGCCGCATGTTAACTGCTTCCGTTCATAGTGAATTGCGTGCCAGCGCTCGAATTCCTGTCATGCTGAACTGAATCGAGTATTTGTCAATTCTGGAATGTGAACTGTCCATTTTCCACTCATTTGCATGCGAACACTCCAGCCTGCCAAGTCAAATCTGTCAAATCCAGTCTAGTCCACCCTTTACTTTACACTGCCTTGTCAAACATTGATTATCTACTCGATTGATTTCTGGTCCTCAAATGTCCGTATCCATTTCACTCTCCTGTCACTGAGACCCTCTTCAATTCTTGTCTTGCCTAAAAGGAGATAGTTACGTTACGGGGTAGAATCGAGCACAGTGAACAGCGTTCGAAACGTTAATCCTACACTTATGAAGTTGTCCCTTCAGTATTCAGTCAGCCAGGCAGAAACGTGTAATGTAAACATGCCAATTCATAACTGTTGTTTTCATTGTCCTTTTGCGTCTCTTGAATCCGTTTGACTATCGTAGGGCTCTAAATTGACCACAAGAAAAAGAAAGTGGTTTCGTGCTCGTGCCCAAAAGTCAACAACACAAAATATTGTAATACTGTAATTGTTTGGTCGTCCGTCCATTCATTGAAGGAGATAAGTGATATTCAGTCGCTTGATGTCGATGTCCGTTCACGTCAAGAACTGTAACAAATATGGGCGTGGTGGCTGAAGTCCATTTACTCACGTATTTAGTAGAGACAGAGGACTAAACAACAATATAACTGTGTTTGCTCTGCAACTCTGCACACGCCAGACAAACAATAAATGGCATTGGGAATTGGATGGACGTGGAATGCGAACAATGTTGAATATGCTGTGTTTTGAACGCCCTTATGACGGTCTAATAATAATAATTGTATCACTCACGATTTAATAAGCACGACAACACTCGTTCTTGTGAGTTCTGGTTTGGAGGAAGGTGTCAGGCTGTATCTGATTGTCTTTTCGAACGGAGTATGTCAACTGTCAGAGTTATGAGGAGACCCCACAAGGCGAAAGTCAGTCGAAACTGGCCATTTAGAAAGATACGAGATCTCCGGATCTCGTTCTCATGCAAGGATCGTCTGAAAGCTATTAAATAATCGCGACAAACCTCCTTATAGGCTTAAAGTATTAAAGGTATGATTACCCTTGGTGAAGATGTGTAAATCAAGAATGAGGTCGATTGTCGACATCTTCAAGACAAAGGGTCCAGACTTATGCGAACCCTTTGTTGACATTGAAGATGATCTGCTGTAAATATAAATTGTATGAAGTTTCAGCGCTTGCATGTAGTCCACTAGTGAGTGCACACGTGTTTAGTTTCTCCATTAGCTGGATTGTCGCTCTTTTGTCATTGTCTTAAATTTCATTGTCTGCGTTTTTTTAGTTAAGTCAACACGAAAGTTTCGTCGTCTTGATTCTGCCTTGCACGTCCTCTTATAACCTTATTTTTCGGCACATGCCTCTTTTAAAGCAATTTAGATCACGAGTTTGAAGATACTCCAAAATGAGTCACAAAATGCTCAGAAAGTCAGGCCAGGACAGGTCAACATAATTCAACAATACTTGTTCAATCAACAACAACGAAGCCCTGACTGACTTCACCTTGAAGTATGACCTAATGCCTGCTTATCTTTTGGTTTAAATGTGGAAGACTTGCCGGGACAAGTCTTCACAAAAATTTGATATATGCGGATGATGGGACATGATGCTCAACATCGCAATATTTGTTACGATGCGCAAGGACGGGAGTCTCGCAGGTTTTTACTCAGTACTCTGTGTGAAAGCCTGACTTTCGTTCAAACCATGAGTTACAATACACGAAAAAGCACGTGCAAGATTGTTAGATCAGAATGGAGGCTGGGGAAATTATTTTTGTACATGAAATTGCATTATTTTCGGCTGTTAAAAGGCCAGGAAATTCACAATCAGTGAAAACTTATCATTTTGCTTCTAATTGATCTAATCTGCTTCCATGAATTCTGCCCATGCTATCCATAAAATACTTACACACAATTCACTGGAGGCCTTCAAGAGGCTGTCTGTTGCGTACACGCAATTCATGGATGGGCCGCTCTGCTTTTACGTGCATTGGTATGGCTGAAACCTCTGCGCCATTTTCAATTTTCAATTCTTCATAAATTACTCGGCGTAGCGCGTGCTGCTGTTGTCAGTTCAAGAATGACAACCGCATTTAAACCGGAAGCTCTTTGCTTCATGCTTTCAATTTGGTTCTAAAGTAAATTACAACCTCCAACCCTTCTAGCAAATTCATATTCGTTAGAATCGGACTTTTTATACGAGTATTTTACGATTTTGGCGATATTAAAAATCTCAACCTACAGTTGAATAGAAAAAAATTCCGACTGGGTTGGGAAATATGAGGAGAAGGAACGATGCATGGGTTAATTACAAGTTACAACGCTTGCACAAACCTTCTGAACTTTGAAACGGCTGCTTGAGCGAGGCGTACACTTTTGTTTACTTTGCATGATTGGAAGCGTGTAGAATAGAAGCTGAAATTGATATCTCTCTGAAGCATCCTTTCCATCAGCGCAGGGGAGGAAATGAAAAGTAAACTTAAAACGGTGCACTACTCAAGTTCTCCAAGCTTTGCAAGAAGACTGGATCGGGTTAAAAATGCAGTCATGTACATTTCAGGCTCCGGGATTAAATAGGAAAGAGTCAACCCAGAATAAATTGAGGTATCATCGTATCATGTGCGGCCAATGCCTGGTTGAAGCCAGCTGCTGTTGTCTCAGCGTGCCACGTTTTTTATCTGTAAAGTACTGTGACGGACGGGACAACGGAAGAAAGGATTCCGTTTCAGTTTCAGTGCGCCTGTCCAAATTACATCTGCGGCATTCATTTCATTTCCAGTGATTCAAGCACCGCTGATTTGCTTTACACAGTTGAATATGAAAGCGTGTATTTTAAGATCGCCTAACTCACCTCACAACTAAGAACTGCTAGAAATTCGATAAATGCTTTGATATTTCGATCATTATGAATTACCAGAATTCTTTACGGTAAAAATTGTAACTGCCTCTGATTTGATTCAGAGTAACCTCGAGCAATGTGAGTCAGTTAAATTCGTGAAAGACTTCTCCGAGCATCAACGCTAAAAAGTTCTTTAAATCTTCCAAAAACAGCTTTCAATTAAAAGATAGCAGGGACTCCAAGAAATATAATTGCATTGTGAATACTGCTTACCGCCCGCATTACGACAGTTTAATGCTAGTTTCGATTTCATTCCATTAAGATACCCCGCAAGTAAGCACTTCGTATATTATAGATTAGTATGACTAGCATTCATTTTCAAGGCAGACATGGTATGGCACGGCAGGATGCATTGAAAGTTAAAACTGAGCAACTAAAATCCCTCTGCCTCAGTCAAGAGTGCGTATAGTACAGCAGCCTGCCTGAATAGGATGGGATCATGTCCCAAAGCACTATTGTGTTTCTGCAAAAAATGGTTACTGCCCTTTGGCAGTGTGATTGGATTTTTTGGCTGCAGAGTTGTAGCTAAGACTGGCTTACGTGTTTGGAAGGTGGAGCACCCAAAACTCACTAGAGCCTCGTCTTTCTCGCCTGAGTGACGGATGAACCAGTACTGGTGCTTCGCCTGCGAGAGAAAAGCGTAGCCAGCACGAAGAATAGGACGAGCAAAGAGCAAGAGCTGCTTTCATTTGGTCCCTGCCTCGCACCCGAGAAAAATCTCACTTTTATCTTTTGTCGTGCCGTGTGAGATCAAAAGTCAAGAAACGCAGTCGAAATTACCGACTTTGTGCCACCGTGTAGTGCTGGAGACTCAAATAAAAGTTGCGTCATCGGAATTAGAATCTTTGGAATTCCTGAGTGTAAGCACTCTGTTATTCGTCGCCATAAACAGCGCCGTGGAATCTCAACAAGGTATGGTACGATACGACCGTCGAAATTCTCACGTAGTCTCATCATTTGCATTCTTTCATTCATTTGCGCCGCGAGTGACCAGCACGTGAACTTCATATCAACAATTACTAAAAATACTTAATTACGCGTTCGCACTTGTTGCTGAGCTGTGAAGTTCCAATCACTTTGACTGCACGGGACAGCCGCATGGAAATTGAATCATCCTATGCAAGTTGATTGGTGTTCGATTTGACGTGCTAGTTATGTAACTGTCAGCACGGCTAGGATTGGCTTTGAGGTGTGTTCGTTTTCGCACTTGAGCATGTCACGAAAAGTGGCAAGTGCCGTTACTCTGTTTAACAATAGTTTAATTGGGAAAGCTCTCACCTGAAAAAAGTAAATACAACCACGCGCTTTTTCTGCAGTGCTTGACTGGCTACGAATTAGGCTCTATCGATAAAAGTGAATGGACAGTAACCAGAATTCTTCAGGATCACCAAAGTCGCGAACGAGAGATAATCATTGGAATGCTCTGTTACAATTACATGCACGACCAGATCACGAAATCACCAAGTGAATCATTTCATCTTGAACCGATGCAGTGAACTGTAGCTGAGCAAATATACCAGCGACCATTCACAAGAGGCGTGGACCCGGACGGAGTCGTCTGACTTATCTCGGCGAGTGCCATTTTTACACGTACTACTCAAGTGAACTGCGAACTTTTACAAACAATGAAAATGAATGTGAAGTGCGAGTAAGTATTGTATAAGAAATCAGTTCTTGCCTGGGGTCGGTGCTAGAAAGTTCCAAACCCCGGCCACGAAGGAATGAGTTCATCGTCAAGCATGATTTATGGACTATCTAACCCGGTTGCTGCCACTGCAGGAGGAATGACAGTGCACCAACAAGTAAACACACCTCAGCATATCGAAAATCGTTGTAGGTCCTCAAACCCTCATTCGGTTCATGACAATTTTCTCTTTCAGTATCGCCAGGCTAATTACTACTCATCATCATCAAATGAATCTCCACCGACTAGTGAATTTGTGCATCCGCAACACCACATGCACCAACATTCTCACCGAAATAGTCCCAGCAGTTCACCTTTGGCAATGACCACCTCGAGCTCAGCAAGTTTCTCAAATTCCTCACCGCCGGTTCCGGTCCCGTCGACGACATCGTCGTACTACAGTCACCATCCCCAGTCGAATTCGGCCGGTTCAGCGATCGACTACTACAGCAGCAGTTTCTCGACTTCCGCGTCGACTTCAAATGAGTCGCTAGTGGGAATTGATGGGCTCAGCTACACCAATTTAGACACAACAAATGCTGGCGCATACAATCAGGCGGCTGCCCACCACGGGTACCATCATCCGCTGTATCATCATGCCCCACCACCACCCTACGAGATTATCACACCAGATCCCATTCACCTCCACCAAGCCCACCCGACCTCAGTCACTCCACCCGAGTACGGCCACCAACCTTCGGCTAATTTGTACGGCCACCATCAATTTCACGATTTTTCCAAATCACAAAACGTGAATGGCATAGATAGCAGAAGCAACAGCACCGAAAGCGGGAACAACAGCAATGACGGGGTTGCTGACCACAGTCACGGCAATCTGTCACTGCTTCCTCCACCGCAACTCTTCCAACATCACAATCAGCATCTTCAGCATCAGTTGAACCACTGCGAAATGTCTTCGGCATCAGCCACTTATGGAAGTGTAGTCCATTTCAACAACCCCAACAATTCTCCGGGCGCGGTCAGCAGCGCGAGCAACCCCGCAAATCAGAGTTCTTGTCTCATGTCATCTTCACCAATTACGGCATCCTCAGCGTCACTTCTGGCTCATCAACATTCGGCATCTCATAATTCACAGAATATCAGTAGCGGAAGTAACTTGATCCCACCGTCAAATAACTTCCATTACCACCTACACCACCATCACAGTAACAACATTGGCATCAATGGCAGCCACAACACAATAATTGGAGTAGATCCTTTACGGCTAGATCTCAATGGTGGTGTCAGTGCAGGTGATCTTCAGCAACACCAGCAGCACGTTCCCTTCATTAAGACCGAACCCAACCTGCAACATCCACACAATCTTAGCGGAACCAGCAACAGCACACTTAACGGAAGTGGGCTGCAAGATTTTAAGCAAGAACCGTCTTTGTCTCAACAGCAGCAGTCATCGAACTCGAATGTTCCAACCTACAAATGGATGCAAGTGAAGAGAAACGTTCCTAAACCACCGTACCCACAAGGTAAGCATTTCTTTCAATTGTTAAGGCTTTAATTAAGGATGCACATCCGCAGATTCCGGCTGAAAGTATTTGCCCATCAGCTTCATGGTACTTGTGCTCTTGATTTGAGAATTGAAAACGCATTTACTATTTACTATTTACAAAACGTGGTGCTTAAGTCCACCAAAGGTCCAAAAGTTAATGATCAAAAGGCTGCACGCGGCCGCATTCACACACAATGTAACATCGACCGCAAACTTAACTCACAGGCTAAACTTAAATTATCGCGAAGTGCAGAATGAGTTTCAAGTTTTGAAGTGCCAAAGCAAAAATAGTCCGTGTTTATGATGTCAATCAGTTATCAGACTTTAGACGCACCTGCATCACGTAAGCACTCCGTTGGCCGAAAGTATATTTACTCATAATGATAAAATTATGCTGAAAACAATTACAAAATTCAGAAAACTGGAAAAATCAGGTGCTTGGACACTTGTTCGCTTGCTCTCAGCTTAAAGTGCTTGGGTTTGTCAAATCAATTTGCATATGAAACAGTCCGTGCACGAGCGCGAAGCTGCTATTCGCAGTATTCGCCATTGGAGCTTGTAATCCTCGATTATCAAAGTGTTAATCAAATCTGTTGTTTTGCATTCGTTTCGTAATATAAATGTCCGTCCAACTTTTCATGTCAGAGCTGAACCTACTTCCATGCTTCATTTTATCTGGCTGAAGCTGCCTGTTTGTCTGTCTGTGGGTGCGTTCATGTTCTTGAGTTTTATTGTGTTGTGCTCGTACTTGTAAATAGGATTTTTGTGATGGTTGATATCAATATCATTTCATTGTCACTTGTCTGAGTAACGTTTGCATTATCGCGTCATGTCGTCATTTTGCCTGACTCATTTTCCTCTGACAGCCGCAGCAAGCAGCGCACAGCGACAGCACTTTAGTGCTACTTGTAGTTACTTTCTACCTTTTTGGGCCTTGCCCTGTCTTGTCTTAACTGCTTAACTTGGCAAGGCAGTGGCAGTCATTGAGATATGATTTACAATTAAACAAAACGACGATGACATGAATTGTCTTTCACAATCGCAGACGCTGACTGCTGCTCACGAGGTTTCTTTTGTCGGGCTTAATTTTCATTGACTTTTATGCTCCTTTCCTTGAGAAATGGATTCCGTCTCTGTGTCAGTAGTCGACGTCATACGTCTGCAGTGCAAACCCTTGAAACGGTATGCTGAAGCCGAGGCATAGTTCAACTCTCGCCGGAATTCAAAGTTGGATGCTACAGAGAAGCGGTGGATAGGAATTTCGAAGTGTAAGAGCCGAGAACCACTTTACGTCTGATAAGATTTTAGTAGTAACTAACTCGTTCAGCATCTGTTGATTTTAACTTTGACAACCTTGCATAAATTCTTACTAAGAAGATAAAGTCAAATCAAGAGGCAAGGACCACCCTTCAAACTAATTTGCAACTGTCAAAAATGTCTAAAGACAAATTCGTCAAAGAGTCACCACTATGACGAGACAATAATCTCTGTCAACCTGTGAGTCCTCTTGCATTTCGTTCTGATGCAAGCATATATGAAGCGGCGTTTCTCTCTACTTTATTCGAGAACCCGATTTTTAACTCTGAGCAGAACATTTATGAAAATCCAAAAAAATGTATGAAAATTTCATAAATTACAAGCCTTACCAGAAACTTAGAAACGCCCTTCATGAAAGAAATAATCGCTTTTCGAAATGTGTGGAAAACATCCTTTGGCTGGGTTCTGAACAAATCATTACAAGCTCAAAGATCACGATCATAGCTTTGTACTACACACCCAAAAAGAAGGAGAAAATTGCCAAGTCATCCTCTTAAACATGGGGCATGAAATTCTAAAATCCATGTAATCCGATTTGATGGTTACAATGCAGTATAGAGCGGTGCAGGCCAGGAAGTTTTCAAAGCAAAGGACCACGAAAACAGCGGGAGAATTGTTTAGAGAGGAAATATTTGTTGAACAAGCTCTTTTGTCAGCCATTTGTCACCACTGCTTCTCCCAGGGTGTCATGGGCGTGCTTGGAAGAAAAGGAAAATGTATTCATGGCCTGGCACGGCATGGCACGGCACAAAGATGATTTGGAAATGGGGTTGGCATTTGGAATTGAAAACATGGAAGACTGGGTTGCGATTTGTACTGTGCAATGCAGGAGCTTTTGGCTTGAGAGCATAGAGCCTTCTAATCACCAGGTAATAAACGCGATTAAATCAAGTTTTCAGTCTAGAAAAGCCAAAGAACTCGACTTCACGCAGAGCCACGGCGTAAACAACTGATAACGAATGCAAAATAAGAAATATGTGGTTGCCTGGCTCAAAATTGCAAAACTCTGTTCCTTGTCTTGAGCAGTCTGCGTTGAATATAAATAAAAGTCCGCTCGTATGCTAATATGAAAGCTGTGGCTTAACGATTTTATGTTTGTTGCTGTTTTCAGTTTTTTCTGTGTCCAGCAACACATTTGCATTCTTGCTCAGTGTCCGTGCAGAGCTTTGATTGTAGTTTGAGTTTTTCGCCTTGTGCGTGCATTGCATGCGAATGTAAAGTAATAAAAGCCCGAGATTATTAAACTGTATGAACTCAACCCTTTAAAGATCAATAAAATAATTGGACTCGTGCTGCCTGACTTGTGCACGGCCAAGCCACAGTCACCAGTCACGGTAGTCGCTGCAGCGTGCAGGAGAGCTGTTGTAATAGCCTGTTATCAAAGTGTGTCATATATTACGCGAGCGCGTAAAAATGACTGTGCACTGACGACGAAGCAGATAAGAAACTCAAAGTATAAAGTAGAAACTTATACTGACCGTATATCCTGAACAACCCGATTTTTCTGGTCGGTCGTATGCTTGTGAAGTAGTTAATAATACGGCAGCAGCAGTGATCATATCAACTATGTGAGCAACTTTTTGTCGTACGTTCTCGAGTTCTCGTTCAAGTCAAGTCAAGTCAAGATAAGTCGGGGAGATATTTTATTACGTGGTCAGTCCAGCCGCACTAAAACTGGACGTTGGTCAACGATAGCGTGGCAATTCTGCAATTCTTCCGCACTTTACAATTCAATCTATTCAATCTTTATAAAATGCGGCGAAATGCAGGAAAGATTTTGGCTGCGCAATGAAACTTTAATCGCAGATTTAATTATAACCTTTGTAAGATTAATCGAATTATTAAATCGTGGCACAGGTGACCTGATTTTTACTCAATATTCAGCAAGGAACTTTTTCTGACAATTTATGTTCCTTTTCTTGCTGCCTGGCAAGCGAGAAGCGAGTTTACTTTTAGTCTGGTACAGAGAAAGAGTTTCCGCTCGTTAGGTTCAATTTGTCCACTGTGCGAGTCCGATATAATCTCTTCGCTGGAAAAGCAGAGTCGAGCTTGCATATGCTGGCCAAGACGTCAGGCGCAGCCGTCCATTCATGATTTCGCTTGAACAGATTCAGAAACTAAGTAAGGGAACTTCCTCTTCTGGCTACGTGAGACTACTTTTGATTCAAATAATTTGTACTTAGCATTATTTATCGCAAGCTTGACTGAAGCTGGACACCAAAATGAATGCTATTCGTTGGGATTTTGTGCTTAAAGATTTGCAATCATTTGCTTTGATTGGGTCCGATTGTGATGTCCTAAAATGCGAAATTAATTATTAGACTTTGGAAATGTTACGACAGAACGGCGCATGCTAAAAATGCTTAAATATCGACGTGAGGGCCGTGTTAAAGATTAATCTAACTACAACAATTAAAATGTGTTTGCCAGTCGCGGCCTTAGCATGAGGAACCACAGTCATTTCATTTCCATTTATGTATTTGCTCTTTCGCCTCCTACTGTAAATTCTTTGTGTCTGTCATTTCCACATTGCTTGCATTTGCGTGGCGCATTGCATTGCTTTTAGCCAACATATTTTCTGTTTGGAAGTTCTTTCTTTCTTCCCTTTGTATCTCTTAACTCTACCGTACTCTGGCGCATGTAGTAATTTCACATAAAAGGTAGAATGCGAGGCAGGCGAAGGAGAGAAAAAATATTCCATTGTAATAGTTTTCTCTGAATTACAAACTCTGACTATCGTGTTGTCCAAGCGAATGATGGATGGGGTCCAAAACCATGTCGAAAAACTCTCTCTCAGGATCAGGCAGGCTGCTTTCTTGTACTCACTCAAATGAAAACGTAAAAGCCTATAAAATACTTTGTACATATGGCAGTGGATTCGGGTACAGTTTCGCCCCGTGCGAAGGTAGCTAGGCCATTCAGTGTTCTGTCCAGGCAGGCAAGCGCGGACACAGACGCTCGTTTTACTGCATTGAAGTCGGAACTCCAGATCAGCAGTGGACGTAGACTGTACAAGATGAGAAAGATGGGATATAATAGACAGACGGGCAGGCAAGATGAAAAACTTTCGTGCAAAGTCCATCCGAGTCCGACGTGGTTCTTTGAGTCGGAATCTGAACCGAATGGATTCTGTAATTGAAAATGTATTTGGGAAAACATGAAGGCATGAGATTAAAATACGTTTTCCCTGGTGCGCACGGGTTCGCTCCGGATTGCCTTTCAAGTTGACAGGATCGAGAAAGAAAAAACTTTTCACAAATCAAAATGTACAGGACGGGGCAATGAAAGGGAAGCATGGAATACCGGGACAAAATGGATGAAGAGAAATGTGCCATCTTAGCGTAGGGCATTAATTTGCTACACCACAAGGTGGCGAGTTGGGAATTGCGGCTATTAGATGCGATGCAATGACTAAGATTCATTTCAGTTAAAAATTTCAGCCAGTAGAATGAAAAAGCACTCTTCTCGAATGCTGAATCAAAGGTATGTTATTGGAAGTTTGACACGCGTGCAATGTAAAAAATGGAGCATAAAATAATCAAATTAAATTTTAATTGATTAACGAGGTTTTGATGTCGTGTAGTCGTTGGAGTTGTTTTGCTCGTCGTGACAGACTTTTTGCAGCTGGTGTTTGAGACAATTTTTTTTTTAAATTTTCACGTTCGTTAGCGATGGTCACAGCGCACACACATAGGCTAGGCTGGGTTAATTACTTAATTAGACGGAATTTCAATCATAACTTAGTTGGCTCATATTTCTGACTTTCTGCCCTACTCTAATTATCATGCTTCATGTTGTCCTGTTGCAGTGTCCACCCGAAGCGAATACAGCCACAACGGCAGTGGAGGAGTTGTGTCGCCCACCACGGGGAGTATCCACATGAACAACACGCTGCTTGGTCTCAATCATATCACTGGTGGAGTTGGCGTTGGTGGAGCTGCGGGCCGAACCAACTTCACAACAAAGCAGTTAACTGAGTTGGAGAAGGAATTTCATTTCAACAAGTACCTAACCAGAGCACGAAGGATAGAAATAGCTTCTGCCTTACAACTGAATGAAACTCAGGTGCGTACTCTCCAACAACGCCAACCACGCACAAGTGCCTGGGTTGATGGATGAATTCCTGTGGAATTTCTTCCGAAACGTTTTCTCGAGTATTTTGTGTAATTGTAATTGACAGAATCTGTTACTTCCTCCTTTCAGGTGAAAATATGGTTTCAGAATCGTCGGATGAAACAAAAGAAGCGTATGAAGGAGGGTCTGATACCGAGCGATTCAATCACTCCGTGTAATGGAACATCTCCCAAAACACCTGACACACCATTATCGGATACTTCGAACAGTAGTTGTCCACCAGAGAATAACAATAAACTGGACTCGTCCTCTCCATCTTCATCGCCCTGTCCTCCGTGACCAGATCACAACTAGACACGGAACAACAGCGTAGAAGATTGCGATCTTGACGGATAAGTTGCATGCTTGCTATTTAACTACTGCGATTTGCGAATAGTGTAAAAGTGAAGTGAATTCTCGAGCTGGAATCAAATTGGAGAAAAATACTCATTTATTCGTAGAAGCTTAGCGTTTTGTTGTACCTCTTTTGAGTTGATAGCGATATATGCATATTTAGAGTGAACCTACGCGCTTAGACTAAAACCATGCTGATTGTAAATAGCAGTACATCGTTGCGTTATGCGTTGGCGTTGTTATTCGAGTCACTACGATTAGTTGGCTAGTTGGCTGCTAGATCCTAAGTACTGCAATTTCTGAAAACTCAAGTTACCATTCTAATGTCCCGTTGCACGAATGTACGAAGTCTATTTATTGTGAGTGTAATAGTGAAAAGTGCGGTTAGTTTAAGAATGCATATTCTGTCGTTTTTATTTACTTTGAATCTTTGAGCATTAATGGAGTATGAATGATGTCACTAACTGGAATGAACATAATGAACCATGATCCTGTTTACTATGAAATAGCTGCTACAGTTTGCTAAATCCGTACCGCGTACCCGTACCCAGTTTGTAATAGTGTGTGAAATGCTCTCTGCTTCTTGTAACCAAACATTGCGTCGTCACCTTGAATAAAGATTCTGAATCTTAATTTATCGCGGATCGCAGTTGTGAAATTCTCGGCTAACTAATGGCAATTATTCCTCTGTATTAAACTGTCGCGGCTGTGGTTGCCAATTACTTGCGTTGACGCGAATTTATATTCAGTTCAATTGAACAAATTGACTGATAAATGAAAACGAAATCACTAAACGACTCACGTAATCTTCTCATTCGCTCAAATCTCCATTTATTTATAGGACAATCTGGCTGGCGGTGATTCACTTATCTTATGAGGTTGAGATGCGGTTGGGAAGACCCAATTAAGTCGTGTACAAAAGTCCTTGAGGAGGGATTTGCACAACTTGCACCTCCTGAGCTTGTTCTATTTGTAAGCGTAAACGGCTTCAGTCGTCTGAAATTTCTCGCCGTGCACAGTTTAAGATTTTAATCGTCTCCAGCGTCTACTTTCGAAATGTCGTTTCAATTCATAAGGAGCACGAATGTTCTCATCGATGGTGAACTGACGCCTGCAGTCATTGAAGTCGCAGATGGCAAAGTTGCGAATATTTACTTCGACTATGAAATGGACTTGTCGGACGTCGCACCGGCTCAGGTATTTTTCTTTCCGCTGCTGCTACGAATAACTACCAAATGCATGGGTGGATATACAAAGTACTCCTAAATCACCAAATGTGTGCCACCCAGGTTCTCGATGCTGGAACTAAGGTGATTATGCCGGGGCTGGTGGATACCCACACGCATGTCGACGAGCCTGGCCGAACCGATTGGGAAGGATTTTACACTGCCACGCGCGCCGCGGCTGCGGGAGGATTCACCAGCATCATCGACATGCCTCTGCAGTGCAGCCCACCGACCACAACAGTTGACAATTTCAACTTGAAACTGCAGGCTGCGCAGGGAAACTGCCATGTCGATGTTGGATTCTGGGGTGGTGCAATTGGAAATCCGGTACGCACAATACCGTGATTTCTGTTACGATCTGGCTCTTGCCTTTACGAGTTTATTTTCTTGCTGCAACAGAGCGACATGAAGGAACTCTTGGGTATGGGAGTCTGTGGCTTCAAGTGCTTCTTAATTAGTACCGGATTCGACGAGTTTCCGCACTTGAACGAACAATCACTTGACGAGGCGCTTGAAACTCTGGAAGGAACCGGCAGTGTCTTGCAGGTATTGCCATTCTAAGCGTCAATGAATTCCCAATCCTACGCCAGGTCCATGATTGCTTACCATCTCTTTAATGCAAGGTTCATGCTGAGGTTCCATCGGGCGATGATGATCCGACAGAGAATGTTGAGCACTACAAGACGGTTCTGGAGTGGAGACCACCGTCGATGGAAGTCAAGGCTATTGAAATGATTGATAGGGTCATGAGAAAGCACAAGTGAGTTGGTATAAAATATCTTTAACATTTCGATGATTTGGGTACAATTGCTTTCTCCTTGCAAGGGGCGTCCGCGTTCACATCGTGCACCTTTCGGCGACCGATGCATTGCCGATCATTGAGAAATTGAAGGCAGATGGGTTCCCGCTTACGGTCGAGACGTGCCCGCATTATTTGCATTTCTCTGACGAGGACATTGGCACCGGGTGGACCGAATACTTGGCTTTGCCACCGATTCGAGATGCGTATAACCGTGAGAAGCTGTGGCGTGGACTAGCAGATGGGCTTATCGACTCGATTGCTGCTGATCATGCTAATTGCACGCCGTGCCATAAGCCAAGGGATTTCATCAAGTCATGGGGCGGAATTGCCGGGCTTCAATTTGGTAATTGTGTCGCATGAACTCACATGTGCTCAATTATTGACTACTGCCTTCATTGTCCGCAGGATTGCCTGTCGTTTGGACGAACGCTCGTCAACGCGGGCACTTGGTAGAAGATGTCTGGCGCTGGATGAGTTTGAACACGGGCAAGTTGGCAGGCATTGATAACCGTAAATGTCACATCAAGATTGGGTACGATGCGGATTTCGTCGTTTGGGAGCCGGATGAGGACATTAAGGTAAATACTCCCATCGCTGCGTTTAGGGCATGAATCTCGGCTCAAGAATGTTATTTTCGAGAAACGAGAATCTCGAAAATTTCGTTCGCATGGATTCTCGAAAATTTAAGATTTAATAATTCTCGACGTTTTTCGAGAACAAAAAATGTCGAGATTCATGCCCTAGCTGCGTTGCTTCGAATTTTCTTAAACTCATCATGTAATTCCTTGCGCAGATTGAAGGGAAGTGCATTCATTTCAAGAATAAGGTAATGCCAACAACTTAATTATTTCCATGCGAAGATGTTTTGCGACACCGCACTGTCTAACTTAACGATCTTTCTCTGCGAAAGCTGACACCGTATCATGGAATGAAGTTCTTTGGCAAAGTGTACAAAACTATTCTCCGAGGTAATGTCATTTATGACCAAGGGATCTTCGAAAAGCCGCAAGGAGAGTTTATTCGTCAGCAATGGTGAAGAAGCACCCACGAAATTACGGGACGAAGGTGGAATATTTACAAGTGATTCATTACTTGTTCTTCGTATCTTAAACATTCTGGATTTAAAGGTCGACATGCTGAGGAAATAAAGGCAGTGATTATTAATTGGTTGCATTTGCAACTTACACGTGCGCGTTGGTTTCAATTGAGACACACAACTTACTCCGCCAGAACCGAGCCATGCCATGTCTGATCCGTCAGGACGTTTAATTTATGGTTTGTAAAGAAAAACAGATAAAAGCAATATAAATTAGTGCAGCGGTATGATAGCACACTAATCTACATGTTTCAGTAGACCTTGGCTAAAATCGAAGCGATAACTTGCAGTATTCGAGCGATTTCAGCCCATACTTCCAAGCTTCACGCTCACCGGAGAAAATCTGAATGCCGTGCTCCACCCTTAGAGCCTTTGAGATTACGTGCATTAAGACTATGTTGAAGAACTTCCTTTTCCAAGCTTCTTGCATGGCTCGCTGGCTTGAGTCACTTATCACCCTTAAGCAAATTAAACGACAGAACGTCATGAACATGTGAAACATGTACTTCCTTACGCTGGATTATATTATTGATGGTGAAACAGGTCAACGTTTTCTGTGAGTGTGCTGGCTCATTTGCCGGCAGTCTACCAAGTCTGATAACGGACAAGTCAGTGATCCAAAGGAGACCAACGTCTGATACGAATTAGCGGGTTATCGTCTAATCCTACCCCCTTCATATAATGCTCTTGATGTCTGTACAACACAGTTTTATGTGCTGTGTAAATACACATACTCAAAGTAAAGGACTTTCAGCGCTTGCGCGCGCCAACCATCTAGTGTACTTATATCCTAGTTAGCTGCAAAGATATTCAGTCCAGGGTCAGTCTTCGTACAAGAACGTTCTGCTGTGCATTTCACGACCAAACCGTTGGTGTTTCAAAATTTGCGGAAAATGGCACGACTTTCACTTCCACCGTGTCACCTCTGCAGTTTGGTTATGCTGCTAATTTCCACGCAAGTTGTGCTTTCATCAGCTATTTGCCCACGATTCAGTACCTGCGTTTCTCCACAAGACTGCACGCCGAATAAACGTGAGTTTTTCGTCCATGAAATCCATGAAGCTTTCAAAGTTTGCAGCAACAAATCCGGAGGCACGGAGTATCTTCCATTGCAAACATTTAAGATTCCATAATCATTCCGTTCATTCTGACTTTCAGTTGTCAAAACTGAAATGGCTCCCGGTTCAGGACAGCCTGGTACCTTTCTCTGTCCTCTTGGCCGCGGTCAAGGAGTTTGCTGCATTCAGAGTACTATCGGTGATATCGAAGGGACTTCCGATGAAGAAAATATGAGGTCATCCAGGAAATCACAATCGCAGTCAGGAATTGCAAAAGGTGAGTCACCGTCACGGTGCATGTGCCCGCAATTGATTAATGAATCCTTGACTTATCATAATTGTGTCTACGCAGAGCCGGAGTCCTTCTCAGCCAAAATATTGGAAGATAATGCTGACCTTGGCGAAGGAAAGCACCTATTTGACGACGCTGTCTCGCATGACCAACAATTTGAAGCTGTGCTTGACGATCCCCGCCTACACCCCATGGCTCGCTCCTTATCCCCACCGTCAGACGAGTCAAGAGTTCACCCATTGTTAGGCCGTGCTACAGCACACAATATGGAAGAAGATTTGGAAAAACAAGCAAAACGTGAAGCCAAGGCCCTGAAGGAAAGCAGAAAACGGTACGCCAAACAGCACAAGTACGAAGGCAGCTCCTACAAAGATGACAACGAGTATGGAGAATCGTACAAGAATTATCACGAGTATCACAAGTCCAACATGGGTAAGTATGGTCATGGAGGCTATGGACATAAATATCACAAAGGCTACGGTCATGGCGGTGGGTACTACGATGATGAGGAGGAAGAGTACTATGACAACGACAAGTACTACACCTACGAAGACGATGAAGAGGAAGAAGAATACAAGTATGAGGGTGGTAATTATCCCTCTGATCACTACGGGGGCAAGTATGGCCATAAGAAATACCATCATGGCTCGAACAAATATTACGGCAGCACGACATACTTCGAAAATGATCCCTGGACTCCATACATTATGGGCTGCGTGTCACAGTGTATTTACAGTAAAAATGCTCAACTATACCAGCAATCGTCATATGGTTATGGTGGAGGTTATGGCGGCGGTTATGGTGGAGGTTACGGCGGCGGTTATGGTGGAGGTTACGGCAGTGGTTATGGTGGGGGGCACGGAGGCTATGGTGGAGGCCACGGCAGCGGTTATGGCGGAGGAGGCTACG